>Ga0307416_100000076_pt1 | contig 73123 bp, 46 predicted proteins | sample DK1Cmetagenome_2_FD_203821 | JGI IMG/M metagenome (GOLD analysis project Ga0307416, IMG submission 203821) | Maize rhizosphere microbial communities from greenhouse at UC Davis, California, United States - DK15-C-3 | ecosystem: Host-associated > Plants > Roots > Rhizosphere > Soil | place...
AATAAAAATAACCGGAGCTTGTGACTTCAGCAGTCTGCCCTGCCGGAGCTGTGTCAGCGGCTGTTACATAAACCATAGCACCTGTCTGGCTGGTAGTATAGGTTTTCGCTCTAAGCTGTGCTCCTGTTATTCTCGGAGCAATTATACCATCCAATACATTGGTTACAGAAGCTTTTCCTTCTACATCTAATGTGGCTTGAGGGCTTGAGGTGTTAATCCCCACCTGGGAGAATACTTGTAAGGAAACCAGAATGGCTCCAACTAATAGAACTTTTTTTTTCATCTTTCGTATATTGTATTTGCAAAATTATCTTTTCAGACAGAAAAAAATAAATAAATAGGTACATCACATATACACTAGACATACATCATTCATACATCAAATGTGCATTACATCCATATTCTTTTCATTCAGAGCCTTAATTTGATTAATATTTAATCATTCAAATTTTATCTCTTAGAAAATTCTGTATTGTTCGTTTATAACTCTCTGATTTGAAATAACAGGCTCCCTTCCGGGTTCCTGCAGCATATTGGGAACGGCTACAGCATTATTCAAAAGATACACAAACCTATAACCGAATCTGGAAGAAAAGATATTGAAGTGATGTATGAAGCCATTGGCAGCAGGATATAAGAGAAGAAAAGAAATTAATAAATTTTATACAGACAGTGCAGGATAATATTTAATCATAATTATTTTAGATTGCGATAAAGAAAGAGATTTTACTATTGAATATTCTTTCTTAAACTAATATTTTTCTAAGATTATGAAAAAATACGCTTTAATATTTTTCGCATTCATTATGTCAATTGCCATTTCGGCACAATACAAACCTTGGACTTCCGCTGAACAGCCTTTAAAGGAAATCACGGCATTAAAAAAACAAATTGTAAAACCAAACTTCAGAAAAAAAGACTATCTCGTTACTGATTTTGGAGCCATTGGTGATGGAAAAACAAAAAATACAGAAGCATTTAAGAAAGCTATCGAAAAATGTAATTCAGAAGGCGGCGGAAGAGTTGTCGTTCCAAAAGGAGTTTTTCTGACAGGTGCTATTTATTTAAAATCTAATGTCAATTTACATGTAAGTGAAGGCTCAACTATCCTGTTCAGTCAGGACAGCAACGACTACCCTATCGTTTTCACGAGATGGGAAGGAATGGAATGTATGAATTATTCATCCCTGATTTATGCTTATGAAGAACAAAACATCGCTGTAACCGGAAAAGGAACTTTAGACGGAAATTCTGATAACGACCATTGGTGGTTTTGGTGTGGTGCAACAAAATACGGATATAACGAATCCCGTCCGGGAAGACAAAATCCTGCCCGCGCAAAGCTTCACGAATATATGGCTCAGAGAAAACCTGCCAGAGAAAGAATTTTCGGAGACGGATATTATTTAAGACCCAATTTTATTCAGCCTTATCAATGTAAAAATTTCTGGATGGCAGATGTTCAGGTAAAAAATTCTCCAATGTGGAATCTTAATCCTGTACTTTGTGAAAATGTTTTGATTGAAAGAGTAAAAGTAATAAGCCACGGCCCTAATAATGATGGTTTTGATCCTGAAGCCTGTAAAAATGTATGGATTAAAGATTCATATTTCGATACGGGAGATGATTGTATTGCCATAAAATCAGGAAGAGATGAAGACGGAAGAGACATCGGACAGCCTGCAGAAAATCATATTATCGAAAACTGTGAAATGAAAGACGGTCACGGCGGTGTTGTGATCGGAAGTGAAATCGCGGGCGGGGCAAAAAATATTTATGCCATCGGAAATGTGATGGACAGTAAGAATCTTGACAGAGCTTTAAGAATAAAAACAAGCTCAAGCCGTGGTGGAATCATTGAAAACGTATTTTTCTACAATACAAAAGTAGGCGCTTATAAGGAAGCGGCGGTACGTTTCAATATGCATTATGAAAAACCTGGAAATCATATTCCGACCATCAGAAATATCTGGGTAGAAAATCTGACCGTAGAAAAGGGTGGAAAATATGCAGTTCTTTCTGATGCGTACGAAACTTCTCCGGTAACAGATTTCACGATGATTAACGCAAAAATGAATGGAGTGGAAATTCCATATAAAGTTGATTTCTTAAAAAACGTAACGTTGAAAAACGTCACCGTTAATGGAAAACCTTTAACCAATTTTAAATAAAATGCGAAGAAAATCCATTTTAGCCGGCTTAATTATTCTGTCTGCCTATTCACCCTCATTTTCACAATCTAAACATTGGCAGGAAAATGAACGGGAGCTGCATTATAAAGAAGACAAAGGCGATTTTTTATTGGTTAATGGAAAATACCGTTTCAATCGTGCTTTGTACGGAGACAACCGTGCTTCACGAGTGGAAGCGGGAGATTTGCCGGAATTCGCATTATATCTTCCGGGAATGGGTGGAAATCTTCAATTCGTTATTCAGAAAGAAAACTCCATTAAAAAATTAATTCAGGCTGATCAAATTGAAACCCGTTATCGCCCCGGTTCGATGCTTTACACCATTAAAGATCCTCTTCTCGGAACCGGAAGTTTAAAATTGACGGTTTTAGCCCAATCCAAAGAAGAAGGTCTGGTCTTAAAAATGGAAACTGAAAATATAGATTCCACTGTAAAAATCTACGCAGTTTATGGCGGCGCAAGCGGAAAAACATTCAACAGAAATGGTGACATCGGTGCAGATCCTGAATCCGGATTTTATCTGCTCCCGGAATATTGCACAAATAATCAGTTTCAAATCACTAAAAACCAGTTTGACCTTACTTATTTAAACAGGAAAAAGGAAAATCAGTACATTAGCGGAAGCTTTTCAAATACCGGTTCATTACAATTGACTGATGCTAAAACGTTGGAAAAGCTGTCTGATTTCACGCAAAATAAAGCAGAACAATCTCCAATTATTTACGCAACATATTCTGCACAGAAAAATCCGGTTTACATTCAAATTAAAAAAGGAAAATCTGATAAAAATTTTTCTGACGAACAGCTTGCACTTATATTTAAAGATGCAGAGCAATCCCGATTAAATTTAATCAATAGAATTCAGTTAAAAACTCCCGATTCAGATTTGAATAATTTCGGAGCAACTTTAGCTGTTGCCGCAGACGGAATCTGGGAAAGTCCAACCTTTCTTCATGGTGCTGTTGCCTGGAGAATGCGTTTAAATGCGTGGCGTGGAGCTTATGCAGCAGATGTTTTAAGCTGGCACGACCGCGCAAAAGCACACTTTGAAAGCTATTCCAATTCTCAGGTTCTGAAACCAGATTCTGCACCCGTTGAAATGGATACACTTTTGCATTTAGCAAGGCATAAAGAGAAAATGGGAACTTCGGTGTTCTCAAGCGGATATATTTCGAGAAATCCTAATGACAATTCAAAACCACATCATTATGATATGAATCTGGTTTTCTTTGATCAGATTTTTTCTCACTTCAACTACACTGGAGATGTTGAATTTTTAAAGAAAATGTGGCCAACGATGGTTCGTCATATGGATTGGGAAAAACGAAATTTTAAACGGGACGATCTTTATGATGCATATGCTGCGATTTGGGCAAGTGATGCGCTGCAGTATTCAGGTGGAAAAGTCACGCATACTTCCGCTTATAATTACAGAGCCAACCGTGAAATGGCGAAACTGGCAAAAATTATTGGCGAAAACTCCACTCATTACGAAAAAGAAGCCGAATCTATTTTAAAAGCAATGAAAAGCCAGCTTTGGATTAAAAAAAACGGTTATTTCGCTGAATTTAAAGATGCTTTGGGTAATCAAATTCTTCACGACCAACCGGGAATTTGGTCGGTTTATCATGTTACCGATGCTTATATTTTAAATGAATTTGAAAATTATCAAAATACACAATACATCAACAGTCATATTCCGAAGATTCCCATAACAGTACAAGGTGAAAAAACCAACGATTATTATACACTTTCCACCACCAACTGGCAGCCTTATGATTGGTCGATCAATAATGTGGCGTTGGCAGAGAATTTACAAACTGCTTTAGCGTATTGGCAGTCAGGGAGAAGCGAAGATGCCTACCGGCTTTGGAAAGGGAATCTTGCCGAAAGTATGTATTATGGAATCAGTCCGGGAAATTTTGAGCAATTATCACATTATGATGCATTTCGCGGCGAATTGTACAGAGATTTTGCCGATCCAATTGGAGTCGCTGCAAGAACTCTGACAGAAGGACTTTTCGGAGTTTATCCTAAATTATTAGAAAATAAAGTTAATATAAAGCCAGGATTTCCTAAAGACTGGAATTTTGCAGAACTTAAACTTCCGGATTGGGAATTTAAATTTAACAGAAATTCTAAAAAAACAACTTATTGGTTTAGATCAGACTTTGCCAATCCTGTGTCGCTTGATTGGTTGATTCCGGTAAACCATACTCAGATAAAATCGGTAACAGTAAACGGTAAAAAAGTGAAATGGGCGATACAGCCTAATTCTATTCTACAGCCTTTTGTAAAACTGGAAACAGAAAAAGGGAAAGAATTTACCCTTGAAATCACCTATTCCGGGGAAGAATTAAAAACTGAAAAGACAGAGTATGTGAATTACATTTCTGAAAACTTGCAATTGAATTTAGATCCAAAAAAGAAAATCATTCAAATTTACGATCCGCAAGAACTGATCAAAAATCCCCTTCCTTTGGAGAGGTGGCCGAAGGTCGGGGTGGTTAACAATAAGTTTGAATTAATTAAAGAAGAAAGAAAAGGAACTTTTTTCGTTCAATTGGAGCAAAACGGAACAAAATGGTGGCAGCCTGTGAATGTTCATATTCAATATCCTTTGAAAATGAATTGGGCGAATAAAACACTGCAAATTCAATCCGAATCATCAAATAATATCCGGGGAAAACTTAGTATTAATGGTTTTGTTCAATCTTTTTCAGTTCAGAAAAGCCAAACAGCATCCATTGAAATTCCTGTCAATGCTTTGAGTAAAGGAACCAATTCTATTGAACTTGAATATAACGGAATCAAACAAAATGTAGAAATAACAGATTGGGAAATTGAGACTCAAGGTGAATTTAAACCAATTTCTTTAGCCTCAAAATATAATGAAAAAGTCACCCGAATTTTTAATCAAGAATATCTTTCACCCCGACTCAACGTCCCTACTCTACAGCTTCCGTGGCAAGGTATCGGGAACTGGTGCTATCCGTTGATCACAGCTCAGATTGACGACAGCGGATTGATGGCAAATCGTAAAAACGGAAAACTGGAATATTTAGGAATTCCTTTTTTAATTGATAATGCAGATAAAAATATTGTCTTTACCAGCCAGTGGGATAATTTCCCAAAATCGGTTGAAATTCCGTTGACAGGAAAAGGAAAAAAAATCTATTTCCTGATGGCAGGTTCTACCAATCCGATGCAGTCGCAGATTACAAATGGGACAATTACGGTTCAATATTCTGATGGTACCCACACAGAATTAGAACTGAAAAATCCTATAAACTGGTGGCCGATTGAACAGGATTTATTTGATGATAATTTTGCTTTTGAAATTCCGGATGATAAAATTCCATACCGGGTAAAATTGAAAACCGGAGAATTATACAAAGGGGGAAGCTTAACCAAATATTCAGGTATCAAAGGATTTACAGACCGCGCCGTAGAAGGCGGTGCTGCAACTATTCTTGATTTTCCGATTAATCCAAATAAAGAATTAAAATCAATAAAATTAACAGCAGTGAGCAACGATGTCGTTATCGGACTGATGAGTGCCACTGTATTTAAATAAAAAATTAAATGAAGAAACCAGCAATATACCTCAGTCTTTTTCTAATAGGATTTTCTACGCTACATGCTCAAAAAATTGACCGTAAAAAGGTCGTTCAGCGACATAATATTGTCAACACAAAAGCTGATACTTTATCTTCTTTAACGGTTGGTAACGGGAAATTTGCATACACTGTTGATATTACCGGAATGCAGTCGTTTCCGGAATATTATAAAAAAGGTGTTTCCCTTGGAACTCAATCCGAATGGGGCTGGAACAGCTTTCCAAATACTAAAGATTATAAATTTGAGGAAACATTAAAAGCGTACGATTTCAACAATGAAGGACGTAAAGCGCTGTACAGTGTTCAATTAAAAGAACCTGAACGAAATAAAGGCGCTGTAGAATATTTCCGTGTGAACCAACACCGTCTGCAACTGGGAAATATTGGTCTGGAATTACTTAAAAAAGACGGCCAGAAAGCAAAAATATCAGATCTTACCAACATTAATCAAAAAATTGATCTTTGGACAGGAATGATCACAAGTGAATTTTCACTTGACGGAATGCCTGTAAAAGTCTGGACTGCCTCTTTTCAAAATTCCGATAAAATTGGAGTTAAAATTGAGTCGGATTTGATTTCTCAAAACAGATTAAAGGTTTTCGCACGCTACCCTTCTCCAACAGGACAGTTTCTGGATGATGCTGCTTTTTACGGAAATGAAAATGATCATACAACGAAAATTATTTCATCAAATCAAACTCAGGGATTGATTGAACACCAATTGCAGAATTCTGATTATTATACTCAATTTTATTTTACAGACGGAAAGTTGCGGGAAGCCGGAAAACATTATTTTGTATATGAACCTTCTTTTAAAAACAAAACAATTGAATTAAGTGTAGAATTCTCCGATAAAAATACAAAAAGCAGTAAAACATTATTTGCTGATGCCGAAAAAGAAAGCAATGCGGGATGGGAATCTTTCTGGAAAAGTGGCGCTGCTGTAGATTTTGAAGGCAGTACGGATCCAAGAGCAAATGAACTGGAACGCAGAGTTGTGCTGTCAGAATATTTAACAAAAGTTCAGTGTGGAGGAAGCAATCCGCCACAGGAAACAGGTTTAACGTTCAACAGCTGGTACGGAAAGCCACATACAGAAATGCATTGGTGGCATGGCGTTCATTACGCTTTGTGGGGAAGACCTGAAATTTTGGAAAAACAACTGGATTATTATTTCAGATCGTTTGACAAAGCAAAAAAATTAGCACAAAGACAAGGCTATAAAGGCGTAAGATGGATTAAGATGTCTGACAATGAAGGAAACGAAAGCCCGTCTTCCGTGGCAGCCTTCCTGATCTGGGAACAGCCGCATATTATCTATATGACCGAACTTTTGTATCGTGACAAGCAGGATAAAAAAGTCCTGGAAAAATATAAAGATCTGATTTTTGCCACAGCAGATTTTATGGCGGATTTTGCCACTTATGACCAAGAAAAAGACCGTTATAATCTGGGTAAAGGAGTGATTCCCGCACAGGAAGTTTTTCCTGCGAAAGATACCTACAACCCCACTTATGAAGTGGCATATTGGGATTGGGCACTTAAAGTTGCCCAGCAGTGGAAGGAAAGACTGGGACAGCCGAGAGATAAAAAGTGGGATGAGGTGATTTCAAAACTGGCTCCACTTCCGGTTAAGGACGGTGTTTATTTATCGACTGAATCGGCAAAAGATTCATTTACTTTTCCAAAATGGATGACTGATCACCCTGCAGTTTTAGGAGCATTAGGAATGGTCCCGGAATCTCCGAAACTGGATAAGAAAATCATGAAAAATACGCTGGATATTGTTTGGGAAAGATGGAACTGGGAACATACCTGGGGTTGGGATTTTCCGATGACGGCAATGAATGCGGCAAGATTAGGACTTCCGAATAAAGCTCTGGACGCTCTTTTCATGAAAATTCAGACGAATACCTATCTTAAAAACGGGCATAATTATCAGGATGGCCGTCTGAGAATCTACCTTCCGGGAAATGGCGGCGTTTTAACAACCGTTGCGATGATGCTCGAAGGTTGGGACCATTCGAAAGGTGAATTTCCGGGTTTCCCGAAAGACGGGTCATGGAAAATAAAAGCGGAAGGTTTCAAGAAAATGCCTTAAAAAATTTCACATTCATATAGTTGAAGTCTGCTGAAAGGCAGACTTTTTTATGCCCTGACTTTAAATTTTTCAAAATCAAACCAAATAAAGACAGATACGTTCAGGTTTAAACAATCACCGAAAGTACAGGACAGTCTACTTATATGTTTATGCTAAATTAGCAGTAAATCAAGATGAGATGATGGATAAGCCCAAACACTTTACACGCAGAGATTTTTTACAGACTTCAGCCCTTGGAATCACAGCTGGGGTTCTGGGGTTGTCATTTACAGGTTCATCTTCCGACAAACCTTATTTCAACCTAAAACCAATCGGGCGAACCTTTTCATTAGAGAACTATTACATTTGGTGTAATTCTCCGATTTGGGGCGAAGACGGTAAGGTTCATCTTTTTTATTCCAGATGGAAAAAAGAAAAAGGAATGGGTGGCTGGCTTAACGGTTCTGAAATTTGCCGTGCAGAAGCTGAGTCTCCTTATGGGGAATTCAAGCATAAACAAGTTATTCTTACTCCCAGAGGTGGCGAATTCTGGGATGCTACAACGTGTCATAATCCATTAATTACCAAAGTAGAAGACAAGTATTATCTTTTCTATATGGGCAACCAAAATGGAAAAACAAATACCAAAAGAATAGGACTTGCCACTTCAAAAAACCTTGACGGAGATTGGATAAGGCCTGAAAAACCTCTGCTTCTTCCCGGAGAAAAAGGCTCGTGGGACGACCATTGTACTACAAACCCAGCTTTTATAAAAGGAAATGACGGCAAATTCTGGCTTTTTTATAAATCCTGGAACACTGAAGAATATGAAAATCAGAAAGGTCCGGTAAGGGGAAACCGAAAATATGGACTGGCAAAGGCTGATCAACCTTCCGGTCCTTACGAGAAAATAAAGGAAAATCCTGTTATTGATTTTTCATTGCTGCCTGACAATGCCCAGCTGGAAGATGCTTTTATCTGGAAACAAAATGGAAAATTCCATATAGTAGCCCGTGATATGGGATTTTTTAATCATGAATACGGTCTGCATTTAACTTCCGGGAATGGCCTTACATGGTCCAAACCTAAAATCGCTTACCTTAATATGAAGACTTATATTAAGGAGCCTGCAGCACCTGCTCATTTAAAACGATTCGGAAGATTGGAACGGCCTATGATTCTGATGGACAAAGGCGGTGATACCCCTAAATTTCTATTCGGAGCCACACAGGGAGGAAAGTTCGAAACGTCAACCTCTTTTGTTTTTGAAATTATAAACACCAAAATTTAATTCACAGTTCATTTTTATATTTTTCTTGCTTTACAGGAAATAAACTTCAGATTAAGCATCATCAAAAAGCTTTATTATTAATTCTTTTCACGTTGTTTTTAACTTCGTATACTAAAATTGTATTTTCCCGTTTATAATTTATACCGGAACAAATCACAATTATAATTGATATATAAAGATTTACATCATTAAAAGCATGTCAAAAAAGTTATTATAATTTTTTGTAACTTGCCTTATACCGTTAGTCAACTTTTTGAATTATTTTTTAACCTGAAATAAATATCTCCTATCTCAACATCATGGCAGAAACATTTGAAATAATGATCAATGAGCATTCCAGAGTTCCTAAATACAAACAGATTGTAGATTCTATTCTCAATGGAATTGATAGTGGAGAGATCAAAATTGGAGAAAAGATTCCTTCCATAAATGAACTCAGCGAGTCCTGCTTTCTTTCAAGAGATACTGTAGAAAAAGCTTATAAAGAGCTCCGAAAAAGACAAATCATCGAATCTGTAAAGGGAAAAGGTTATTATATATCACGTATTAATAAAAACGATGTCATCAACATTTTCTTCCTTATCAACAAACCGAGCACTTATAAGATGATGATTTATAATTATTTCGTTAATGCAATTGGTACCAAAGGAAATGTGGAGATGTACATTTATCACTGTGACGAAACTCTTTTCATCAATTCGTTAAAAAAGAACCTGGGCGGATTTGATTATTACGTGATCATGCCACATTTCCGTGATGAACAGTCTAAACATACCAGTTCCACACAGCAAGTTTTAGATATGATTGAACAAATCCCGAAAAACAAGTTGTTGCTGCTAGACAATACCAAGCCTAATATCTCCGGAGAATACGGCTCTATTTTTCAGGATTTCGAGCATGATATCTACAATGCTTTAAAGGAAGGTTTAGACAAAATAAAAAAATACGAAAAAATAATTTTAGTGTATCCCGACAAATCCATTCACCCCTATCCTTTCCGTATTGTCCGCGGTTTCGAGAAGTTTTGTAAGGATTTTAAACTCGATTATGAAATTCTTGATGAAATTTACCCTGACATGGAATTGCAGGATAAAGATATTTTCATCACGATCCGGGAACGGGACCTGGTAAACCTGGTTAAGCAGGTCAGACAGAAAAAACTTGAGCCGGGTAAAGACATCGGCATTATTTCCTACAACGAAACTCCTTTGAAAGAATTGCTTGGAATTACTGTAATTACGACAGATTTTAAAGCCATGGGAGAATCTGCGGCGTATATGATTCTAAAAAATAAAAAGGAATCCGTGAATAATGTTTTTAAATTTATTCAGAGAGATTCTTTGTAGATTTTTTTTAAAGACTAATGCAATCGATTACATTTTTCAATATCTACTCTACTCCTATTCAAAATATAGTTAATTATGATTAAAAATTTGATTTTTGTCCTGACTTTTTTCATGGCAGTTTCTGTATCCGGACAGAAAAAAAATGATACAAACGCAGTTTCTGACGCTGCTGAAAAATTAAGATCAGCAATGATAAGCGGCGACAAATCAGCTTTAGAATCTTTGATCTTACCGGAATTAACGTATGGACATTCGGGAGGTCACATCGATGATGCTGCAGAGTTTGTTGATAAATTAGTCAGTAAAAAATCGGATTTTATAAGCATTGATATTACCAATCAGAACATCCATATTGTTGGAAATACAGCCATTGTCCGTCATCATTTTTATGCAACGACTGCTGATTTTGGAAAAGCTCCGGGCGATGTGACTTTGGATATCGTATTGGTTTGGGTAAAAGTGAAAAACGACTGGAAGTTACTTGCCAGACAGGCTGTAAAATCTGAGAAGAAGAAATAAATTTTCAAATTATAAATAAAATTTGCAAGGTTGTCTTTGCGAATTTTTACTTTGAACCGTTTAGTTTTAACGCAAAGTTTTATTATTATTCTGAATATTTTAGGTGGCAAAGAATGGAATCAATAAATTGATTCTTATGAAGCAGATTCATGAGCAACTTTGTTGCAATACTTTGCTCCTTACAATTATCTGTTCTTAAAATTAAATCTTTACGTTTAAAGTATTTTGAAACTGTCAACAGAAATTGTAAGTTTTGGCTGAAGCCAATCAGAATTTTTCACAATGAAAAACGGGCTAAAGCCCGTTCCTATTGAATATTTATTTTGGCAATTATTTAACTCTAAAATTCTGTAAATCTTCCGGTTTTTCACAGCAAAGCTGCTCCATTACCTGTCTGAACTGCATTTTAAGCATTTCAATAATGTGATCGCCACCTTTATCGCCTAAAGCACCGACTGCATACATAAAAGTCCTTCCCATAAATGTAAATTCGGCACCGCAACTCAAAGCACGGGCAACATCCGGACCGGTTCGTACCCCGCTGTCCATCATTATTTTGATTTGATCTTTATACTTTTCGCTGATCTCTTTCACAACGGCAATCGTTGATTCTCCTGCATCAAGCTGTCTTCCGCCGTGATTGGAAATGATCATTCCGTCGAATCCTAAACGAACAGCTTCTGAAGCATCTTCGTCGGAAGCGACCCCTTTAATGACTAATTTCCCTTTCCATTTATCACGGATAGCTTTTATCCTGTCTGAATTTAATCTACCGGAAAAAGTGGAATTCATGAACTGTCCCAATTGCTTCACACCCATATTTTTATCCATGTATTTTTCCATGGTCTTAAAACCTGGAACTCCATGTTTCAGTATTTCCAGACACCATTCCGGTTTTGCTAACGCCTGGGAAACGTTTCTGAAATTCAATTGAGGTGGCATTGCCAAACCATTTCTGATTTCCTTTGCTCTGTATCCGAAAGTCGGAACATCAGATAACACGCACAGTACGTCATATCCGGAAGCTTCGCAACGGTCGAGAATATCGTCACGCAGCCATTCTTCTCTCGGATGGTATAATTGATACCAGGCTTTTCCTTCCGTTAATTCAGATATTCTTTCAAGACTGCTTGTTGTAACCGTACTTAAAATGAATGGAATATTGTGCTTAAAAGCTGCTTTTGCTAAAATTTCAGGTGCATTGGGCCACATCAATCCTTGTAAACCAACAGGGGAAATTCCGAAAGGTGCAGCATATTTAACGCCAAACAATTCAGTTTCCATACTGGCTTCACTGTAATTATTCAGATAGCGTGGACGAAGCAAAACTTCTCTTAATTCGCTTGTATTTCTATCTCTGTTAATGTTTTCATTACAGCCGCCATCGAGATATTCGAACGCGAAACAGGGCATTCTTTTTTTAGCCTTTTCAATTAAAAGTTCAAGCGAAGCGTAGCGGGTATCAAATGGGAATGCCATGATTTATAAATTAAGAATTAACGGTTGAAGCACTTTCATCTGATAATGCTGCTGTAAAAAAGTCTCGTCTATTTTCTTGTTGGAAATTACCATGGAAGCTCCCAATGCAGAACCCAACGGAGAATGTGTAGACATCACATTGTAATGCTGGAAATGATGAGACATCAGTTTCATAAATACATCATTATCGGTGAATCCGCCATCGATGAAAATGTTTTCAATATCTGAATTTCCGATGGCATTTTTAATCGTATGAATCTGTAAATCCATCAGTTCTATCATCAATTGATGATAAGCTTCTTCGAAAGTTGTAAATGATTTTAGATCTGTCTCGCTGATCATTTTTCGTTTTAAAATAATTCCTTCAAAGCGAAAATAGATATTTTTATTTTTCATTAACCGCAGATACAAATCCTGATCAAACTGCACCTCTCTGTGGAAGCCGTATTCTTTTCCGTAATAAACACACAGTTTTTCTACCTGAATTTTGTATTCATTTCCCATGAAAAAACGGGATGCTTTTACACGTTTTCCATCGATCCGCATATAATTCAGACAGTTGTTTTCTATATCTTCATCCGTTAAACTTTCCCCATTAAATGGGTTTAACGAAATGCTCCATGTTCCTGTAGAAAGCAGTAAAAACGGCTCTTTTTTGCTTAAAATATAAGGCAACAACGCTGAAGAACTGTCGTGAATCCCAACCCCGATTTTGATTTTTTTGTTTCTGTAGGAAGTATTGATACTCGCTGACGTCGGTACAATTGGTGGCAATAAGGTATCTATTTCTTCTTCATACACCCAATCGTGATAATCAGCTTTCTCGTAATCCCACAAATTGGTGTGACAGCCTATTGAAGTAAATTCCGACACACAAATTCCGGTAAACAGATACGATAAATACTGAGGTAAATGAAGACTGTAACGGATTTTTTTGAATATTTCCGGGTGCTTATACTTCAACCAAAACAGCTGTAAGCCTGAGTTTAGCATTCCTGCCTGAGGAGATGCTGTTTCGCGGGCAATTTTTAGTTTACTTCCATGTTTTTCGTAAAATAAATCAAGGATCTCCTGATCCATCGGTTTGGTGTAATTATATAAAGGAGTCAGAATATTCCCTTTCTGGTCCACATGCACAAAACTCGCTCCATATGTGGAAAAATTGATTGCCTTTACTTCATATTCTTCATTATCAAGAATGGCATTAAAATTATCTTTTATCCAATTTTGCAGGGCTGCAAGATCTTCTGTAGGATAGCCGTCTTCATCAGTTGTGAGCGGTAATTCCGTATATTCACGAACGACTTCTTTATAATTTTTATCAAATAAAAAGAACTTTTTATTGGTTTTTCCAATATCAAATACTATGGTTACTTTTTTTTTGGACATTCTTGATGAATTAAATTTTTATATTCTGTCATTGCGAACAGACTGTAGGTCTGCAAACGTAGTTCATAAGCGACGAAGTAATCTCTTTATTTTAATACAAATAGTAAATTTTCACTAATAATGTTAATCTGTTTACTTATACTTATGTTTTTAACGCAAAGTTCGCAAAGGTTTTTTGACTACTATATGTTTTTAAGATCGCAAAGGCGTTTCACTTAGCAAAGAACACAAATAATAATTATGCTTATAAGATCTTTATTCTCATTATTTTCAACCATTAAGGAGTGTTTAGACCGTAAGATGCACTAAGAAAAAATCCACTTATTTCTTAAAGCAGCAATGCTTAAAATCCTACTTATCTAAACACTTTCAACCTTAATGATAAAAATATAAGGATACATATAATAAAAACTTTCGATTGCACTCAAAAGTTGAAACTATCAATTTTTAAACAGGATTATAACCCCGTTGCTTTGGTTTCTAAACCTCTTTCGGTAATTAAATTTTCTCTTACCTTTAAGCTTCTGTAAGCCGAGATTGGGTCTAAAGCCGCACCGGTCTGCAATCTTGCCGCTCTTAATAACGGACGAACATCTGTTCTGTAAGCATTCTGCAAAATATCCTGCGCACCAACGACGTCATTGTTTAATTGCGCTGCTTTTAAAGCTTTCTGATCAACCAGGAGTGCTGTAGCATAAGCAATTAAAATAGCTTCCAGAGACTGTAACAAATCTTCCAAAGGATCTTTGATGTTGTGGCTTGCGTCGATCATCCAGGCCGGATAAGGATTGTTTGGATTGTTTTCCATTCCATACACCAACTCATTGAAAATCAAGAATAAAGCATAAGGTTTAATAGAACCCACCGTTAAATCATCATCTCCATATTTGCTGTCGTTGAAGTGGAATCCGCCCAATTTTCCTTTGTACATCAAGGTGGCAACGATCTGTTCAATATTGGTATTCGGTAAATGATGGCCTAAATCTACCAACGTGTAAGCTCTTTCGCCACAAGCATTGGCTAGCATAAACGATGTTCCCCAATCCTGAATGGTTGTTGAGTAGAAATTGGGCTCATAAGGTTTATATTCGATGAAAAGCTTCCAGTCTTCCGGCATTTCTGTGTAGATTTCTTTTAAGCTTTTTTCAGTGTTTGATAAAGCGGTCTGGAAATTCAACTGTCCCGGAAAACTTGCTCCGTCTGCCAACCAGACGGTTAAGCTTTTTGAACCTAATTCTTTTCCGATTCTGATGACTTCTTTGTTGTGTTCTACGGCATAAGCTCTGGAATCTTCATTCACAGCGTTCAAAGAACCGAATTTATAGGAATGTTTTGCTCCGGCCTGATCCTGGAATGTGTTTGAATTCATCGCATCAAAAACAAGTCCGTGAGATACCGCTTTTTCTTTAATTGCTTTCACATCACTTGGAATATCCCAAGGAATGTGTAAAGAAACAGCTCCTGCAGAATGTGTTAATGCATGAATTAATCCTACATCATCTAATTTCTGTTCTAAAGAAGAAGGTTCACCACCGTAAGAAAATCTTCCAAAGCGCGTTCCTCCCGCTCCTAAAGCCCAACTTGGAATTGCCACCTGGAAATCAGCAATTTTGTTGACAATATCAGCAACATTGGCGCCTGATTTTGTTAATTTATTTTGCAGAAAATCGAAATCTGTCGTAAAGTTTTCAATTTGGCTTTTATTGTATTGTTCTATGATATCTTTTCCTATAATCATGATTTGATTTTTAAATTTTCAATTTGAAGACTTACTTTTAAAGTCTCCCAATTAATAAACTATATATTTTTTAACCAGCTGTAATTTTGAAAATACTATTTAACTATCAAGAATATTTTATATTACTTACATAAACGAACTGCCTTGTTTATCTTTAAAAAAGAATTATTATTAATTTGTTTATCCTTGCATAATTTTGAACGCAAAGCAATACAAAGATTATCTAAATGTCCTAAAAACAAGATAAACAAAGGCGTTTCACATATTTTGAAAAACAAAGCTTCAAATAAACAACTGTTATGTTTAATTTTATCTTGGGAAGGCATTGGCCATTCCTCCATCTACGTTGATGATGTTTCCGGTTGTTTTATCTAAGATTGCAACACAGGCGAAAACGCCGTTTGCAATGTCTTCAGGAAGAATAATTTCATTTAATAAGTTTCTTTTTGCGTAAAATGCAGGGAGTTCTTCAACAGAAATTCCGTTTGCTTTTGCTCGGCCTTCTGCCCAGGCTCCTTCCCAGATTTTGCTTCCAACAATCACTCCGTCAGGGTTTACCACATTAACACGGATTTTATCTGTTGCCAGTTCAGCAGCCAGTAATCTTGTCATATGCTGTTGGGCTGCTTTTGCGGTTCCGTACGCTACATTGTTTGGACCGGCAACCAAGCCGTTTTTACTGGCTATATTTACGATATCTCCGCCTAAATTTTGCTTTTTCATAATTTCCACACCATTTTTTGCCATCAGGAACTGACCTTTTACCAAAACATTTTCAAGTAAATCCCAGTCTTTTGTTGTGGTATCTTCCAATGATTTAGAAATCGCTAACCCTGCAGAATGAACCAAAATATCAACTCCACCGAAGGCTAAAACAGTTTCTTTAAAAGCATTGGCAATAGCCTCTTCATTAGTTACGTCACAAGTAACGGCAACTGCCTGATCTTTGCTGTATTTTTCTGTAACAGCATCTAAAGCCTCCTGATTTAAGTCTGTGAAAACAACCACAGCACCTTCCTGAACCATTTTATCAGCAATTGCCTGTCCGATTCCGCCACCTGCTCCGGTTACGATCGCAATTTTTCTTGATAATGGTTTTTCTTTTGGCATTCTTTGCAGTTTTGCTTCTTCCAACAACCAATATTCGATATCAAAAGCTTCCTGTCTTGGCAAAGATGTATATTCAGAAATCGCTTCTGCTCCACGCATTACGTTGATTGCATTCACATAAAATTCGCTGGCAACGCGAGTGGTCTGTTTATCTTTTGAGAAACTGAACATTCCTACGCCCGGATAAATGATGATTACCGGATTCGGATCACGCATTGCGGGGCTGTTCGGATGTTTACAGGTTTCGTAATATTCTTTGTATTCCTGTCTGTACTGTTCGAAAAGAGGAGTTAATTTATCTAGAATTGCTTTGGAATCGCTTAAATCTTCATTTTTATCTAAAGTTAAAACCAAAGGCTGAATCTTTGTTCTTAAGAAGTGATCCGGACAGGAGGTTCCCAGTGGTGCTAAACGCTCCAAATCATTACTGTTGATATACTCCAGCACAACGTCGCTGTCTGTAAAATGGCCAACCATTCTGCTTTCAGAAGAAGCTAAACCTCTCAACAGAGGCATCAATTGAGCAGCTTTATTTTTACGCTCATCGGCTGGAAGGGATTCAACTTTCTGCCCGCCAAAAACCTGACCGTTTTCTTCGATTTTTTTAGCGATATATTCAGAGGCTGTTTCGATAACTTCCAAACTGTTGATGTAACATTCGTAAGAAGTATCTCCCCAGGTGAATAATCCATGGCTTCCTAGAACAATTCCTCTGATTCCAGGATTATCGTTTAAACATTTTTCCAACTGTAATCCCAGATCAAAGCCGGGACGCTGCCACGGAACCCAGCCCATTGTGTCGCCCCAGATTTCTTTCGTAATTTTTTCGCTGTCTTTTGCCGCAGCTACCGCAATTAATGCATCTGGATGAAGGTGATCGATATGTTTAAATGGAAGCAAACCATGCAAGGGAGTGTCAATAGAAGGCGCTTTGCTGTCCAGATCAAAAATACAGTGATTGAATAAGCCTACCATTCTGTCTTCATCTGCCAAGCCCTGGTACACGTTTTTCAGGTTTCTTAATCTTCCCGTGTATAATCCGGCAATTCCCTTTCTTGTTAATGTTCCAATGTCGCCACCTGAACCTTTTACCCACATTACCTCAACATCTTCGTTGGTTAGCGGATCTTTTTCAATGGTTTTGCAGCTTGTATTCCCTCCTCCATAATTGGTGATTCTTAAATCTGCTCCTAATATATTTGATCGGTATAAAAATAAAGCTACCTGATCATCTCCTAAAGAAGCCGCTTTGTTTTCGTCCCATAAATAGTCTACGTATTTGAATGTTTTAACTTTTTCCATTGGTTTACTTATATTTCTGAATTTTATCCAAAATTAGACTGTAATATTTTTTACAGCATCCCGTACTATACTGCTAAAGGCTTTATTTAAAGATAAATTAACGTTGGGTTTTTGCAGTTTAATTTATCCGGGATCAATCTAACTGAGGTTATGTGTAATTAATATTTTATGATGATGTGATTTTAAAAATTATTTAACCATTAAGAATACTAATAGATTAAGATTTAATTATCCTTAATGGTTAAAATTTTAATATGTATTGATTAATATCCGGGAAGCTGGCTCAAATTTGGGTTATCCACTAACGGATGACCTGCAGACTGCGCGGCAAATGGCAGTAATTCTGTTTTATTCGGCACGAATCCATAGAACAGACCGTCTCCACTCCCTTCGATCCAGGTTGGATATACTCCACCGTTTTCGAATGATCCGGTTGGTTTTGTATAAATGATATTACCAATCTGAAGCTGATTGAAACCTGCTGTAAATCCTACTGCTTTTCTTGCATTCCCGTTAAATGTACTTGTGTATGCCTGGAACATATTCGCAGGATACCATTTGTCATCAGCTGTTGAAGTGTGTCCGTTCGCCAGTGCTATATTCTTCAAAGTTGTCTGATAAGCTGCATATCCCGATGGGTTGGTAGGAACCGCCTGAACTTGCGCAATCTGTGCAGGATCTGTTAAATCAATATACGTAACTGCCAAAAACGGATCTCCGTATACCTGTGCATTTTTGTGGTATTTGTAAAGCCTGTAAATTGGTGTGGATGCAAACTGACCTGTGCGGTTGGATAAGTTTTTCATTGCCTGTTTTGTAGCATCAATTTCACTGGCAATACGATTCATTCTGATTAAATCTGTACGAAGCATAAATTCATCTGAAAACTCCCATTTACGCTCCTGAACAATTGCTGACTCGAAAGCCTGCTGACTGCTTGGCACTGGCAGAGCACCAATTCCTGCACGATTTCTTACCTGCATTAAAGCGGCTATCCCGGCAGCAGTGGGTCCGCCATTTAAATAATTCTGTGTTTCTGCATACATTAATAAAACATCAGCGTACCTGATAATCGGGATATTCAAGTTACGTGCATCTGCAGCCTGTGGCTCCACACACCATGAAATTCTGAATTTGCCCGGCATAATACAGGAATACGTAGTTCCTACATCTACCCAGGTATCACTTGCATTACCTGTGTTTAAAAAGTAAATACTGTAAGAAGTACAGGCAACATCTCTTCTTTTATCCGCCTGATTAAATGACAAGTAATAACTTGGAAGGATAAACTGTAAGGCTTTACGAGAGCCATAAGCACCTGCTCTGGAACCCGGGTGTGCATACACTCCGAATGCTGAATTGGTATTGGGACCGTATTCAGCGATATGCCAAAGCATTTCCTGATTTACAGCGGCAAAATTTCTTCTGTCGAAATTGAACCACAACGCTTCAAAACCGCTTTTTCCACCCTGCGCCTGTACCAAACTATTGGTACCGCCGTTAATTACAGAAGCTGCTGCTGCGTCTGCAATCTGATACAGCTGCTGAACTCTTGCGTTATCAGGACGTCGAGACATTGTCCCTGCTGCTCCTGTATTCAGGTCCCAACGAAGAGAATATCCTGCTGCATACAGAGCAATTCTGGCTAAAAGTGCATTAGTTGACTGTTTGTTCAATCTTTCCGGTGTTCCGTTAGAAACCGGCATGTTGTTGATGGATTCCTGAATATCAGCAATCACACGATCGTAAATTACATCACGTGAAGTACGTTTCGGGTAAAGTGTACTTGGATCATTGGGATCTGCCTCTTCCAAAGGTATCCAGATCGCAGGTACATCACCGTAAACCCTGATCAAATTGTAATAGCAAAATGCACGAATGGCTTTTGCTTCTGCTAATAATGCTTCACGCTTTGGGCTGGCCGGCATATCCGGTAATCTGTCGATCGCAATATTGGTTCTTTCTATAACTGCATACATAGCAGCATATATTCCTGTCACTGTATTCGGAGTATAGGCATCATATTGATAGTTGGCAATATTGTATTTGGAATTATTGGTTGTTCCGTCTTCAGCAGAATGAGTCACTGTATCTCCTGATCCCAGCTGATAGAACATCTCCGTAGGAACCAGACCTCTGTAAAGACCCTGAACAAATGCATCTGCAGTTTCTATATTGGTAAATACAGATTCTGTATCAGAAGAGTTATAAGCAGGTTGATCTAAGAAATCATCGCTGCATGAATTGACGCCTAAACCTGCAATCAAAATAGTGGGAACAATGATTAATCTCCTGATAAAGTTGTGTGTATTAAATATATTTTTCATGACTGAAACAATTAAATATTAAAAAGTAAGATTGATACCCAAAACATAACTTCTGGATCTAGGGAATGAAGAACTGTCATATCCAGGAGAAACTGTAACACCGGTGGCTGCTGAAACCTCCGGATCATATCCTGAATACCCTGTAATGGTTGCTAAATTATTAACCGTTGCATAAATACGTGCATTGGTCAGTCTTACAGTCCTTAAAAATTCTTTGGGAAAAGAATACCCCAGTGTAACCATGGAAATTCTTAAATAGGAGCCATCTTCTACATAATAGGATGAAGGATACGTGATATTAGCTGTATTGGTATTGCTTAAACTCCACAGTCTTGAGTTTTCATCAGGATTAAGTTCTTTTAATCTTGCCAAATTCGTTGTTGCCTGGCCGGTATTAGGATCAATAAGACGATAATAATTATCTCCAAATTCTGAAGGCACATTCTGGAAAACCCCGTAAGGGCTCAAACTTTGTTTGGTTGCATTATAGATATCACCTCCTACACTGAATTTCATGAACACCGCCAAATCAAAACCTTTGTAAGAAAAATTATTACTGATCCCTCCGATAAAGTCTGGCGTACCGTTTCCTATTTTCACTAACTTTCTTGTAAACTGATCTCCGGCAGCGTTATCTGCCGCAAATTTCATATCTCCCGGCTTAGGAGTTCCTGACGCCGGCTTTACAACTCCCGGCTTTAAAGTCAATGTTCCGTTTTCTGCCTGAGTAAAGTCATCAGTGGTATAAATTCCTTGATAAACATATCCGTACATATCACCTAATTCTTCTCCAACGGTGGCGTAATACGTTACCATACCTGATCTGTTACCGCCTACACTGAAGGTTCTGAATGCTCTCCCCTCATCAAGAGATAATACTTTTGATTTGTTAAAACCTATATTGGCATCTGTAGACCATCTGAAGTTTTCAGATTTTAAATTGATTGAATTTAAGGTGAATTCCATACCGGTATTTTTCATGGAACCTATATTTAAAAACTTGCTTTTATACCCCGTAGAGGCAGGGAGTACAGTTTCCAGCAACATACCGCTTACATTGTTATTATAAAACTCGGAACTTAATTTAATTCTATTGTCAAATAAAGCGATATCTACTCCTATGTTTGTAGATTTCATCTCTTCCCAGTATGCGCCACGGTTACCTAAAACAGTACTTGTTGTTAAGGCCAGGTTACCCACCGTATTATTGGAAGGATAATCAGTCGGTATTACATTGGTTCTGAATACGTTATTCGGAATACTGTTATTTCCTATTACTCCATATTCAAATCTGAACTTGAGATCACTAACATACTTATCAATCTCAAAACTCTTCCAGAAACCTTCCTGTGAAACTCTCCAGGCTGCAGCTACAGATGGGAATACACCCCATTTTTTCTCTGCTCCAAATTTTGATGATCCATCACGTCGGATGGTACCCGTTAATAAATAACGATTGTCATAGTTATAGTTTACACGTCCGAAGTAAGAAATTAGGGCATTTGAGTCTTTGTCTGTACTTTTATCGGCAACGGTAGCATTTGATATATCATCTAACCCGTAATTTAAAATAGACGGGAATTTTATCAGTTTCATGTAATTATTCTCGTTGTTATCATAGACAATTTCATGTCCGATCAACCCGGTAATTTTATGTTTTTCACCTAACGTTTTATTATAGGTTAATGTATTGGTGATCTGATAACGGTAGGCTTCAGCATTTTCAATACTTCCGTTGATTCCTGTATTTACAGGATCTGTAAGAAATGCACGTGAATTTCTATCAGAAAATGCCGTTGCTTTAGTGTTTGTCCAGTTATAAGAGCCGGCAGTTCTGAATGTGAAATCTTTCAACAAATCAAATTCAAGACCTACATTCGCCAAAAATGTTCTTGCGCGTCTGTTTTGGGTAGATGCTGCTGTTTCTATATATGGGTTTTCTGTATCAAAACTAGAATCCAATGCAGAAAAATCAGGGAAAGTCTGCGTATTGAATAACTGATCCTGAGTAAACAATGTTCCACCTGTAATGGGCTGAAGCAATATTTTCTTCATTCCTGAATAGGCTCCTCCTCCGTTTGTAGAATTGGAGGAAAACATGGAACTGAAATCCAAACGAATGCCTTTATACAATTCTGAATTGACATTGGCACGTAATGAATTTCTTGTTTCGCTGAAATTCTGCAGCAAACCGTCCTGTTTATTATAATTATAACTGATGAATGTCTGCGTTTTATCTGTGCCCGCAGAAACACTTACATTATGGTTCTGCGTAAGTCCTGTACCGCCAAGCATCCTTTCCTGCCAGTCCAGTGCAGGTGCCGATCCATATCTATTGCTGATTCTGTTATATACTCCTGTATAAAATCCCGGAGAATCTGTTCCCAAACTATTATCAAATACGTTACTCCATTTTGTGGCACCTCCTCCAAGCTGAGCCAGCTCATACTGATATTTAACATACTGCTCTGCATTAGAAACCATATCCAGCTTCTTCGAAAGCATGTCAAATGACATAAAAGAGTTGTAAGTGATGGTTACTCTTCCTTTCTTTCCGGTTTTTGTTTTAATAACAATAATACCGTTGGAACCACGCGCACCATAAATGGCAATGGCGGAAGCTCCTTTCAATACGTCAATACTTTCAATATCATTAGGGTTAATAATGTTCAAAGCATTGTCCAGCTGAAAGCCGTCTACAATATACAACGGTTCTGTACCCTGAGTGATAGAAGCACCACCACGAATCGTAATGTTCGCTCCTGCTCCCGGCGCGCCGCCTGCAGTTACAATATTCAGTCCGGATGCTCTCCCCTGCAGTGCCTGTAAAGCATTCATTGCCGGTGTTGCTGCTAAATCTTTTGCAGAAACTGAAGAAACAGACCCTGTTAAGTCCGATTTCTTAACTTTACCGTAACCAATAATAACCACTTCCTCAATATCTTTTGTGCTATTTTTCACAGTATCGTTTACCGTCTTCTGTCCCCAGACAAAACTGGTTGAAAGCATAAATGCCGGAAAGACTATTCGCTTTATATTTTTGTGTTTAACTATCAAAGACATATATTAATTTTTATGTTACCAAAATACACCGTTACAAAAATTCGGGCATCCTGCAATATCCTGTATTACAAAATTCATAATTCATCATAATTAATTACAATTAATTAAATTATATTTTAAAATAAGCAACAAAACAATCATAAATCATCAATCATTTAATGAATTACTTAACTAAACCGTGAATTATAAATTCCTATTTTAAATAGATACCCATTTTTTAGAGTTAAATTGCTTTTAATAAAAAACACTGAAAAAAATCAGTGCCTTATTTGAGTTATTTTCTAACTCTGAAACTATATGAATGAATATTGTGAAATTGTAAATGAAGTACAAAGGCTTATTTCAAAGAATTTCCGTATCCTACCATCAAAATAGAAATGAACATGACGATCATTCCAACAGCAATGGTAGTAATCGTTTTTTTGGAAACTCCTTTCCATTCTTTGATGATAATTCCCCATAAATTAGCAATGAAAATGATAAATGCCATGTGTAAAATCCATGAACTGGCACCATTTCCCATTTTACTTTCGCCCATTCCGTAAAAGAAAAACTGTAAAAACCACATTGTTCCGGCGAGTGCACAGAAAATCAGGTTTTGTAAAACCGGTACATTTCTTTTGGAATAGTCTGTATAAGATTTGTTTTTGACTGATAAATATACACAGCCGATCAGGTTGACGGCCATTCCGCCCCAAAGGACAACCACATAGGTTACATTGTTCTGAAAAAGGAATTCTCCCTGCCCCGGATTTGCTAATTTCCAGGCTTCATTGGCAACGTCTGCCATTGGTTTTCCCGCTTCTAAACCGAAGTTGAAACAAGCGCTTAAAACTCCTGATATGATAGAAACTATTAACCCTAAACCGAATTTATATTCCGTTTTCACCTGTGTTCCGTGAGGATCCAGCGAATCGGTCTGCAGCTCTTTTTCTTTCATCATTCCTGCTTTTCCGCTGATGATGATTCCGACTACACAAACAAGAAGCCCCAATAAAACAAACTGTCCCCATTTACTCGAAAACAACAAACCGATATTGTCTTTTCCTGTGTGCGGAGAAAATTCATAATAAATTGATGGAACCAGCGAACCAAAGATCATACAAAGCCCTAAAATAATGCTGCTTCCCAGCGCAACGCCCAGATATCGAACTCCCAAGCCATACGTGAAACCACCGATTCCCCATAAAGCACCGAACAAAAATGTAAGTCCCAATATAGCAGAAGTCTCATTCTGAATAATTTTCCAAAAATCAGGAATGGTAAGAAAAGCGGCCAGCGGCGGAACAATAATCCAAGAGAAAACCCCTCCTATTAGCCAATACGTTTCCCATGACCAGCCTTTTACTTTTTTATAAGGTAAATAAAAACTGCCTGAAGAAAAGCCTCCTAAAAAGTGAAAAAAAACGCCTAACAATGCATTCATAATTTTATCTTATGGTTGAATTTGAAAATTAACACTATGAAATCGATTGCGCATCTTGTGGTGTCATGCAATTGATTTTATTCTTCTCTTTTCGGCAATAAAATTAATGTTTTTTCTTAATTCTATTAATATTAATTAAATATTGAAATTTCACAGATTATACATGGTTTTAACTCAAAGATTTTCAGCTAAATACGTTTTACCTGTATGCAGCAAAGAAGACGGATAAATCCGCTTTGAAGCAACTGCTTTATCAAATCTGTTTACCGATTTTTCACTTTGCCGGCTAAAATCTGGATTTAGGAAAAATAAATCTCTGCGTAAAAAATTAAGGCTTTAACCAAAACCGATTAGATATTTGGTTAAAGCCTTATAATAGATCTTATTTATAGCCGGGCTTAAGCCCAACCGTATTGATAGACAATAATTCTAAGTATTAATCACTTTTTACTTCAATTGATACACTTCACTTGCAGCAAGCAACAGACAGCCTAAGCCATAATCTTCAAAATCAGGTTCTTTGTCAACAGCAAGTGGTTGACCGTCTTTAGGTTCTTTTCCCGTTCCCTGAACCCAACCTAAAAATCCATTAGGCTGAACCGAATCTTTTGCAATCGCATTCCAGGCCTTAATAATAACCGGCAAATAGGTTTCTCTGTCTATTAAGCCTTTATTAATTCCGTATGCCATTCCATATACAAAAAGAGCAGTTCCTGTCATTTCTTTTCCTCCGTAATTGGTAGGATCATGTAAACTTGCGTTCCAAAAACCGTCTTCTCTCTGAATCGGGATCAAAGCTGATAATAAGTCTTTATAGTCCTGCAGATACTCCTGATAATGAGGATCGGATTTAGGCGTATCTTCCAAGGTACGGGCCAAAGCTGCAACTACCCAACCGTTTCCGCGGCTCCAGTAGCAATCTTCACCATTAGGTTCTTTATAAGGCGGTACAAAGCTTTTATCTCTCCACCAAAGTTTATCTTTTGGATTATATAAGCCATTTCCTCCATGTTTGTATTTTGTATACGCATACATTTCGTAGTTTCTGTCGAAATACTTTTTTTCGCCTGTCATTCTGCCCAGTTTTGTAAAAATAGGCATTGCCATTTGCAGCGCATCGATCCACCACCAGTCGTCTACTTTAGTGGTCGCCATCATACTGTCTATGGAAGCTTTAACAAATTTTATTCTCTCCGGATTTTTTTTACCATCAATTTCATAAAGATCTAAATAGGTCTGACTACAAGCCTGATTGTCTGCATTGCGCGTATAAGTATCACGCATCATATTCCAGTTGTGCTTTTCGGACCATGACACGGCATAGTCGTAATATTCTTTTTTAGGATCTACTTTATATAATGCGATCAACCCTTCATAATAAACAGCTCTAGTCCACAGATTACTTGGCCAGACTTTTTTACCGACAATTTCTTTTCCTGTATCGGGCCATTTGTTCATGAAATATTGATTGGCCCTTCTTGAAATTTCCAAAACCCCTTTTTTATCCGGAAGGCTAACGTTCTTTGCACTCGTTCCTTTTTGAACTGAGCAGGAAGATAAAACTCCGATAATCAACGCAAAAAAAGCGCCTCTCATTAATACTTTCTTCATAATTATATATATTTTTTGTTTTTAAAATTTATTAGTTTTAAATAATTTTGACTTATAAATTGTAAGACTGATTAAGGTTTAACGGTATAGATATTGGGTACAGGAACCTTTGAGACCGATTCATCCAGATAATAATCAGTGTGAGGAGGCTGATTGTAGCCAACATTTTGCCAGACAATACTCAGCCGGTATTGCGGATTGTGCATCAGCGTATACAAGCGGTGCTTCGTGGGAATTGCCGAACTGAAAATTCTCAGTTCCTGATTATCTGAGGTTCTGTAAATCAATTCTTCCCGCCAGTCTCCAAATAAATCGGCCACCAAAGAAGGGTTCTTCTTGGTCCCGTTGTTAGATTCGCACTGAAAATTTTTAGCATCAAAAATTATATTGGACTTCTCTTTTTCCCAGTCCCATTTTGACACGCAAGTTCCGTCTAAAATTTCACTTAAAAAATCTCCGTCCCAATAAATCCCCATATTAACTGCCGGATTTTTTTCACTGATCTTTTTTCCTTTGGCATCGTAAAGTCCTTTAATTCCTGCTCCTGCAGCCCAACATTCGGAACCTTCATGATGAGGATCGATATTTAAAGACAAACCTCTTCCAGGACCCTGAAATTTCCCCTGCTTACTGTAAATCAAAGAGGGTAATTTCCAAAAAACTTTTCCGGTAGCCCCATCTCTGAAATGGGCACCTGCATTGTCAAATCTTTCCTGAATATCAAAAATTTCCAAACCGGGATTTGAAGGGTCTAAATCACCAACATGCAGAGCATCACCGTGACCGTAGCCCGTGCTGTTTAATACTTTCCCATTGTCATCGACCGTCATGGCTCCGAAGATAATTTCATCTTTTCCGTCATTATCAACATCTGCGATGCTCAGGTTATGGTTTCCCTGTCCGCGGTATTGTTTATTTTCTTCTGAACTTTCTGTATCAAAAAGCCATCTTAAGCTGAGTTTTTTATCTTTAAAATCCCAGGCTGCGATTGCCGTTTTTGTATAATAACCTCTCGACATAACCACACTCGGATGTTTACCATCCAAATAAGCTACTGCTCCCAAAAACCGGTCTATTCTGTTGCCTTTTGCATCACCCCAGGTTTCGGTCATTTGTTCATCATTCGGATTTAAATTGCCGGCAAATCTTGGAACCTGATAATGAACTGTATGAATTTCCTCACCTGTTTCTCCGTTAAAAACCGTCAGATATTCAGGTCCGGAAAGGATAAATCCGTTTTCATTCACATAATTTTTTGTTTTATCTCCAATGAATTTCCCTTTAGCATCTTTGCTTCCGTCTGCGGTCTTCATTACAATTTCCGCTTTACCATCCTGATCCAGATCGTAAACCAGAAACTGGGTATAATGTGCACCTTCCCGTATATTCTTTCCTAAATTAATTTCCCACAAGAAGGTACCATTTAGTTTATATGCCTGAATAATTGGCTCATCCGTAATACCTTTCTGGCTGTTGTCTTTTGATCTTCCGGTTTGATGAAGAATAATTTCATATTCACCATCTCCGTCAAGATCTGCAACAGAGGCATCATTCGGTGTATATCCTGCAGGAGTTTTTAAAGGAATGGAAAAATATGGTTTTTGATTGGCTGCATATTTCGCAGAATCAATATCTACTGTTTTATCCTGAGTATTAGATTTTACGAAATAAGTGTAATTCTTTGCTTTGTCGGCTGTTTTATCTAAAAAGCTGGTTTCATTGAACAATGGTTTTTCATTCAGCCTTTTGGTCATATTATTTTCTGTACGAAACAGATCGAAATGGGTGTTTTGAGCTTCTATTCCCAACAGACGCCAACTCACAAAAACTCCGGATTCTGCGGGAATCGCAACAATTCCCCTTTTCAGATACTCCATTTGTCTTTGGGCAAAAAGGAATTGTGAAAAGAAAAAAGCTGTTGCTATGTATTTTATTTTTTTGTTCATTACCTTACCTTAATATTAAATATATGTTTGGCTAAAGCCGAATTTCAAACCTATTCATAAACGGGATTCCTTTAAGAAAACTTAGGAACACATGCCCGTTTCTATTGATATTCCGTTGAATCTCTCGCAGCCCGACCTGAGTGGAGCTCTTTTTGCGGCAGCGGAGCGGAGGCAAAAAAGCGGGAACGGAGGGCGGATTAAGCTGCACAAAACCACCAAAATTATTATTCAATCGATTGCACAAATTCAATTATGGATGCTATTTACTTTGTTTCAGTAACCATTTCACCCACTCTTCAGTTCCCTGATAATTGGTGAAGTCTGCCGGTAATTTTTTACCGTCAATATATTCGTTGTAACACCACGGATCGCCCAACGCAAAGACCGTTCCTTTACCAAATTTTGCAATAGCTCCAATGTTTCTGCCTTCTGCAGTTAAAATGGCTTTAGCAGGACTTTTCACATCAATCGAACTGACTTCCTTCATGTATAATTTCCGTTCTGAAAAAACTTCATTTCCTGCCGGAACCATTACTTTTCCCTGGACAAATTCTTTTTTCTGAACGCGGTTGTAACTGTCACCGTTAAAATGAATTCCAAATTCTGCCGCCAGTTTGTTAAAATGTTCAAATTCAGAATTACCGCTGTCGTTGCTCATTAAAACCAAAACACCCCCTTTGTTCACCCATTCCACCAAATTTTTGATGCTTGCTGCACCAATCAGATTCGCCTTTCCACCGTAAGCTTCTTTGTCAATATCCGCATCGACAATGATATAAATATTGGCATTTTTCAAATCTTTTTTAGCCGGTGCCGTTGCCAGCATACTGATTTCTGCTCCTTGTTTTGTGAAGATTTCTCCCAACAAAGAAAACCCGCCGTTGCTGGTATCATTCCATGTGTAATGCCACGGCTCTAGTACCTTGGTTTCTTTATTTTCCCTTTTTTCGTTGTTGAAAAAGTTATCTAAAACGACTTTTGGTTTCTGCTGAGCATTGACAAATCCAAATGTCAGCAAAGTTGCTAATGTGAATGTTTTTACTATTTTGTTATTCATATTTTAAATTTATTTTGAATAATGTATTGGAATTAATTGAATTTTTCCGTCCAAACCGGAGGGCTGAACTTTCCAGTTGGATGCATCAAAAGGCTTATAGTTAATATTCACAAAATTGATTTCGTGGTAATTCCGCCACTGAATTTTCTTTTGATCCATATCCCGGATTCTATTGGCCATTAAATTACAAACTTCAATCTGAACCGTATTTTTCCCTTCCTTTACATATTTTCCGATATTAATTTCGAACGGAATACTCCAGACAATTCCTGCTTCCTGACCGTTGACCATCACTTTTGCACTTTCGTACAATTTATCAAATTTTAAAAGATAATCATCCGCATTTTTTTTCTTCAGGTTTATAGTTGTCGTGTAAACTCCTGTTCCAGAAAAACTTTGTGCTGCGGGATCTTCTGAAAAATTAGTCCAGGGTTCCAGCTTTTTCAAGTTTCTTGATTTCGGAAGCTCGGGCCCCCCTTCTTTGAAGCTTAACTGCCAAGCCTTATCTAAAATTACCGGAGATCCTGTCTTTTCAACATATTTCCAGTTTGAGATTGAAGGATCAAGAGTTTGAGAATTTTTTAAAATTAATGATTCTCCTGATTTTAATTGAATTCTCACCGAATTATTTTGTGTTTGTGCAACCCCAAAATCTCCGTTTCCAGGATTCATTATGGTCGTCTGTTTCCCTGTATAATTAAAAGGAATAAATTGATTGATTTCTTTTGAAGTATGATTGACAAGGTAATAATATTTTCCGCCGCCAAAATCTCTTCTAATAAATTTCAATCCGGTATCCGTTAATTTTTCTCTTTCAATTTTTAGATATTCTAATCCTTTCTCAACATCAGAACTTAAAACAATTTTACCTTTTCCAAATGTTGCGGTTTTTAGATTTTTGGTTTGATTCTGAAACCCGATCTGTTCCCATAAAGATTGTAACCGGGTTCGTCTTTTTTCAATTTCAAAGTTTCCCGGAATATCTTTCGGCTCGTTTTGAAAAATTATTGAAGCTCCGTTTTGAGCTAATTTGAGAATATTATTTAAAGTCGTTTCCGGTAGATAAGTCAGTTCAGGAATAATTAAAACCTGATAGGCAGCACCACCGTTAGATACCTGAATTTTCTGATTTTCCGATTTCGCTTCGCCGATCATTTTGTCCGAAACCATATCAAGAGAATATCCCATTTTCCCCAATTTAACCAAATCATTATAAAACGGAGTGGGCTGAAGCCATTTTTCTATGTTATGAACTTTAAATGCAGCATCTTTTCCTTTCGGATTCGCCCATTGGTCGTAAATTGGCCAGTACATTAAAACTTCATTATCCGATTTTCCGCTTTGCAAAACAGACTGGGTTCTTTCTACATAGGAATTAAGAGCTTTAAGATGCGGCCATAAGCTGTTTTCAGGAACAAAATTAACCGAGGCATAAAACAGCCAACCGGGAAAAGGAACATCCGCAGGAGTATAAGTCGTTCCGTGATAAAAAACGTGATTGATTCCTGATAAAAATACCTGCTCCACTTCAGGTTTCGCCTGCGACCAGGAGGTTTTAAAGTGTTCCGTAAGCCAGGTAAAGGTTTCGTTTGAAATTAGTCTTTTGCCTGTAATATTGGCAGCTGATGAAGCAAACTTTAACATATTAATATCCGGAATATCAGACTTTTGGACATCTGCGCTGTCTCTCCTTAACCCCGGGATCTCAAAAACCGTGCTTCCGAAAGTTTCAGATTCAGGAATATCGACTGCTGCATACAAATCAAGTAAATTTCCGGGTGAGCCGTGTGCCTGGTTGGTATTTTTTGACTTTTTGGAATGTGCCCATCTTGTGAAATCCTCAGTGAAATTGTGTAAAATCAATTCACTCAGCGTTTCTCTGTAATCTGATTTTACCCGTCCTGCGATTTCATTCTCTTCATTGCTGACCAAATATTTAATGTACGGACTTAAATCGTACCCTCTTCTTTTCTTAAATTCATTTTTAAAATCCGGTGTCCAATCGGCATTGTAAACTTCATAGCTGTCATTAAAAAAAGAACGGATTCCGTAGTTTGAATTTCCAAAAGCTTTATCAAAAGTTTTCAGATAATTCTTCATTGCATCTGGCGAAAAATGGTCTAAAGTATAGCCTTCTCCACCCGGAGCGGCACGTTTTACTTTTTGTAAAGTTTTACCGGCAAAAACTGCATAAATGGTCCATTTCCCCGAGCCTGGTTTCCAGTTGAGAAAGCCATCGTTTGTAACTTTATCGGTTAAGACAACTGCTTCATTTTTTTCGTTGTAAGCGGTTACAATATCGAGCTTTATTGTTTTCAGATTCTTCTGTTTTTCGTCTTTCAGAACAATTTTATCTGAAAATTTTTCTCCTGATGAAATATTGTAAGTCTGAACAATCATTTTTGTGGCAGCGTCCTGTTCATCAACTTGCGGTCCACCGATTGGCCAGCCTGTTCCGACTGACATATCAACGCCCATATTCAGACTTTTTGCTTTATTTGTGGTGAACTGCAGCATCTTCATCCATTCCGGAGAAAGGTAATTGATGTATTGTTTTTCAAAGCCTTTTGCGCCATAAATGGGAACAATCTCAACCCCTCCAAAACCTGCTTTATTTAAAGTTGTCAGTTGTTTATCCAATCCTTTTTCGTCAACAGCATTTCCCATCCACCACCACCGCGTCCACGGTTTTGCTGTTTCTGTAGTTTTTGGCCACGGATTTTGTGCGGAAAGATTTCCGAACGTAAAACAGATTAGACTAAGACTGACTATATTTTTAATTTTCATTTTTAACTTTTAAATTTAACCACTTAAAGTCACAAAAGATTTTAAACATTTTAATTACTTTAAGTGTGTGATTCTGCTTTTGAGAAGAACACATTAGTTTTAAAAATCATAGATTTTTTTATTAATTTCCATCGGGTTTTAAAGATTCCATGAAGATACTTTCCGGCCAATGGAATTTTTCAACACTATCAGGTTTATTTGGATCGAAATCTTTATAATTTTTTGAAATATATTTTTTCAAAGGCAATCTTTGATCGACTATACTTTTCACAACACATTTTGCCAGTTCGTAAGCTCCATAGGTATTAAAATGCGTATCATCTGCCAAAATATCCGGTTGGTTGGGGTAAGAATTTGCAGGATAATATACAAATGCTTTTTTGGAAGGTTCCGGGCCCATTGCTTCGAAAAGCGTTCTGCTCATCGCATTTAAATCAATCAAAAATACATTTTCTTCCTTTGCCATTTCACGCATCGCATCGGGAAAATCATCCAATGTGTTGACAATTTTATTATTCTCATCAAAGACGCGGCGGTTCATTGAAGTAACCAAAACAGGAATTGCATTCAACTGTTTCGCTTTATGGATCCAGTCCTTTAATCTTTTTCTGTAGCCGGATTTTGTACTATTTCCTGATTTCTGGTCATTGTGTCCAAACTGGATGAAGAGATAATCTCCCGGTCTGATTTCATTCCAGATTTTATCGATTCGGTGACGGTCTTCAAAGGCTTTCAGCGTTTCTCCACTTTCGGCATAATTTGCAACGACCACATCATTCGGAACAAAAAAGTACGGTAATATTTGTCCCCAAGAAGCCCAGGGCTCATATTGTGCATCAACTACTGTTGAATCTCCTGTCAGATAAATTGTTGTCGCTGTTTTGTTGGGCTGAATGATTAATGCACAAACTTTTGGAGCTTTATCATTAAATTCAATCGTTAATAAATTATCCCAGTGTAAATATTTTCTTTCTCTTGGTTTTAATTTTACAATGCCAATTTCATCTCCGTTTTGATTACGAATGATGCTGTCTTTTACATGAACGGATATTGTTTTGTCCGCAACTTCATCTTTTTTTGTTTTCACATTATCCAACATTAGGCGGCGGTTTTCTACACGAACTGTTGTTTCCGAAGTGCCTTTGAAGTCCCCTAAATTTAGTCTGATATCATAGTTTCCTTCAGGAATTACAACCGAAAAATAAAAAGGTTTGTCGCTGGTAATAAAATCTCCTGTCAGTGGATTTCCTGATCTGTCAACAGATTTTAAACCGGAAATATCCATAAATCCGTATCCTGTTTTCTTATCAAATTTTGAAGCCGGGGTGATTGGAATAAATCCGCTTTGGACTCTTTCGCCGCCAAAATCAAATTTGAAAGTAGTTTGTTGGGCAAACATCAGCGAACAAATAAAAAGCATTAAAAATTTTATCCGGTTTATCATCTTTAATCTGTTAGAATATTAACTTCAGGCATTGTAAATTGTTTCTTTTCTTCTCCCAAATCAGGCAGACCAAAGTAGAAGTACAGTGTTCTTTTAAACTTGCCGTTCAGATGATTCGTTTCGCTTTCAGGACCTAAAGATTCAGTTTTATCGTTAATATTAAACGCCAAAACTGTTCCCAAAGGTGGAATTGCATCCAAAAATGAAATATTTCCTGTTGGCAATTCTGGATAACCTTCTGCACCGTAAATTCCGTAGAAATCAAAAAGTCTTACAAACATTTTTTCTTCCTTTGTTCCAATAGTAATTTTTCCTTCGGCTGTATTTAATTGCAACCATGAAACATCATCAAAATACCCTTTAAATTCAGGATAAATCCAAGGTGAAGAACCTGTTCTCGTTGAATTTTTCAAATTCTGCCAAACATTATAAGTCTGTCCCTGCGTTCTGTTTTTCCAAACATGATAAGGACCTTTTCCCAGCCATTTTGCACTAATGACATAATTTTCGGGATAATCAAAACTTACGCCAGCAAATGGATAGCCGCCTGAAAGTGCATATTCATAATTCAGTTCTAAAATCCCTTTTGTATTGAGTTGCCAGACCAGTTTTTTTCCGTCTTTGTATAATGCTTCCACGATTTTATTTTTCCCTTCTGTGAAAGATCTGATGGATAATAATTCTGTTTTTCCGTTCACGAAAACAGGTCCGTTTCTGAAGGTCATTTTTTTGCCTTTTTTATCTAAAATGACTGATTGTAATAAACCATCTTTTTTACCGATTAAAAATTCTTTTTCATCTGATTTTAAAATAATTAAAGAATCATTTTCTGCAGCAGAAACGGGAAATTCTTTGATTAATGATTTCGAAAATTGTTTTGAAATTTCATCATTAGGCAAAATTTTCCACGTCCATGTATAGATTTGTTTTCCGAAAGAATCGGTAGCAGTCAATAACAAAGCTTCACTTTTTTTCCAATGTGCCGGAAGATTTAAACTGATATTTCCTTTTTCAGTTGGCTTTATATCCGGAGATTCTGCTTTTCCTTTTTCCATAATATTAAATCCTGATTGGGAAGAAAAAGGTGTTTTGAATGTAACCAATTTCCATTCAAACCGGCAATCTTTTACATTGGTAAAATGGTATCGGTTTTCAACAGGAATGATTCCATTAAAATCATCCTGCAATATTTTTAAATCAATTTTTATAGGACTGTAAATTTCCCGGATGGCATAAAAACTCCCTTCTTTTTCACGATGCGGCCCCAAGACTCCATCCGGAGCATTGATGGCATTCACATCAATCTGATTATTGAAATCAGTCCGCACCAGACCTTCATCCGCAAAAGCCCAGAGAAAACCTCCTGCCCCTTTTTTGGAATTCCAGTGAAGCTCCCAATAATCGGATAATGAAGTTCCGCCACCGCCATCGTCCTGTGCGTGCAAAAATTCAGTCGGCATATAAATATTTTCTCCTTCAAGGATTTTTTGTGTGCTGTAATAATCTTCGTAATGGTTGCAGTCAATCCCGTTAAAAGTATTTCCAGGTTTGTGGTGGGCATGGATTACGGGACGATCTGATAAGTCATGTTTTGCAAATTCTGCATCCAGATCAAAATTATGGCCGCCTTCATTTCCGTTGCTCCAGAAAATAACTGAAGGATGATTTACATCTCTTGTAACCATTTCTCTGACAAGCTTTTTGCCAACTTCCGTGCTGTATTTTTTTTGCCAGCCCGCCAGTTCATTCAAAACATATAAACCTAACGAATCGCAAATCTGAAGAAACGATTTATTCGGTGGATAATGCGAACACCGAACCGCATTCATATTCATTTCTTTAATGAGCTGAACATCCATCAAATCGATGCTTTTGCTGACTGCACGTCCTGTTTCGGGCCACCAAACATGACGGTTGATGCCTTTCATTTTGATTTTGGTTCCGTTGATGTAAATTCCGTCGCCTTTTTTGATTTCAATGGTCCGGAAACCGAATTTTTCCTCAGTTTGAAAGATGTTTTTTCTGTTCTTATTTAAGCTGAATCTCGCTTTGTATAAATTCGGTGTTTCTGCGGTCCAGAGTTTAGGATTTTTAACGGAAAACTGAATTTGCTTTATTGTATCTCCTTTTTCAATTTTAATTTGAGATTCACCAACCAGAATATTATTAGAATCAAATAATTCTACTTTTAAATTATTAACTTTTTCAATTCCTTTTAAAAGAATATTGGAACGGAAAGTCCCGTCTGCTTTTGCATCAATGCCTGTCAGTGAAATATTTTCTTTTGGAATGGCTTCGAGGTAAACGGGTCTGAAAATCCCTCCCAAAACCCAATAATCAGCAAGACGTTCTGCATTGTTTACAGATTTGTCTGCGGACATTTTGGAGACTTTTACTTCGAGGACATTTTCTTTTCCGAAATTTAATTTATCTGAAATATCATATTTAAATTCATAAAAAGCACCCTGATGAATTGCTCCGGCAAGCTTTCCATTAATTTTGACTTCGGTGTCGGTCATTGACCCTTCGAAAACGATGTTGATCGATCTTCCTTTCCAGGAGTCCGGAACTAAGAATTTATGTTTATACAGGCCTGCTTCATCATTAAATTTAAAATTTCTCCCGTAGGTTACATAATCTCTTCCGTAATTGTAAGAGCCAAATCCCTGCTGTTCCCATTGTGAAGGAACAGATATTTTGCTCCAGATTCCCGACTTTCTTCCACTGCTGATCCAAAAATCCCATTCTTTGGTATGCTCAGCATCTTTCCCGCTCAGGAGCTGAATTTCCTTAGATTGAGCATGCAGAAACTGGGAGCAAAAGCATAAAAGAACGAATATTTTGGAAAAACAACTCATTTTGCAGCAATGTCGGAATCGTCTTTTTTGTTGTATGATTGAGCTAAAGAAGCCACTTTTGTAACACTGACTTTGGTCTGCTTTAAATTTTTGATGATCTTTAAATTTTGCTCTTCAGGTTTTAAAGCTTTAATCTTTAGGTTATCAAAAGTAAAATCCGTTAACTCGTACAAGTCTGATTTCTCAATATTAAAGCCAGTTTCACAACTGATGTCAATATTTTTTAAGGTAATATTATTTGCTAATCTGGTTTTCGGCTTCTCTTCTCCTTTTAAATCAAAAAACTGATTCCAGCCTTTTATATATAAGAAGGTTTTTACGTTTCCTCTGATATTATCCAGGGTGATATATTCGTAGTGCTGAGGCGTGTCGGGACGCATTTTCAAGTGCAATAACCTCGATGCATCTTTCACTGTGGAGTTTCTGAAAATGATATTGTAATTGTGAATGGATTCACTTCCACAAGTGAGGGCAGAATGGCAGAATCCGAAAGTATTATCTTCAATGATTATATTTCTGTTTTCACCATTTTCAGGGGCTTTATCAGCTTTTGGACCTTTTCCGCCTTTCAGAGCAATTGCATCGTCATTAACAGACATATAACAATTTTTGACTAAGAAATTGGTACAGGCATCAATGTCAATTGCATCGGTACTGGGAGCTTTTACCGGTTCTTTTGGAGCTAAAATTGTTAAGTTTAAAAGCTTTACGAAGTGACTTTTATAATAATGTGTGCTCCAGAAAGGTGAATTTTTTACCGTAATATCTTCAATCTGAACATTTTTAGAATTTGAAATATAAATGATTCTGGGTCTCATTTCATCCATATTTGTGCATTTGGGATTCCATTCGCGTCTTTTCCAGAATGATTTCCAGAATCGAAGTCCGTTTCCATTAAGCGTTCCTTTTCCCGAAATGGTAAAACCATCCAGTCCATCCGCATTTACGAGTGCGGGAAAATATTTTACGGTTTGTCCTTCCATTCTTGTCATTACAACCGGAAAATCATTGATATCATCACTTCCTTTTAAAACCGCTCCTTTTTCTAAATGTAAATGTGTTCCCTGCTTGAAAAAAACAGAACTTATAAGAAATGTTCCTTTTGGCACTATGATTACACCTCCCCCATTTTTAGCAGCCTGATCGATAACAGTCTGAACCTGACTGGTCTGAAGGACCGTACTGTCGTTCGCAACTCCGAAATCCGTAAGAATATATTTCTTTCCTAATTTATTGATATCCGTAGGTTTGTTCTTTTTAAACCATTCTGGAACTGTCGTTCCATCAGGGAATTTATCCTGACTTTTTAATCCTGTTGAACATAAAGCGAAAATCAATAGGGACCCAATGAATCTGGATGTGTTTTGAAATTTCATAATATAATTATATTGCTGTATAATCTGATTTTTATGAATATTTATTTACAAAACACAAAAATCAGTAAAATAATTTTCATCTCTTAAGGAAAATTATTTTTTTTATTTCATTTTCATAAAAATATACATTTTAGGAACGTATACTATCCTGCTCTTTCATGTTGACCGGCTTTTTATTTTAATAAAAATTTCACCCTGCATCAAAAAAGTTTAAGCCATTCAATATATTTCAGATTTATTATGACTTTAATCAATCGTACTCTTGTATAAAATCATATTATTTACTGTTTTATAGACATAATTTGATTAAATTTACGTCAATAATTAACCTTAATTTTTGGTTATTAAAACAGCTAGAAAAAACCTTTATGAATAAAAAAAGTGCCACGATATACGATATCTCAAAGAAACTTAATGTAAGTGTGGCTACTGTTTCCAGATCGCTTAATGATCATCCGAGAATAAGTCAGGCAACAAAAGATTTGGTGAAGAAAACCGCCAAAGAAATGAATTACAAGCAAAATAACCTTGCCAAAGCGCTTAAAAGCGGGGAAACAAAAAACGTGGGAATCATCGTTCCTTATGTGAATACCAACTTCTTTTCATCTGTTATCCGTGGAATTGAGGAAGAGCTTTCTCCCCATGGGTATCATGTAATTATCTGCCAGAGTCATGAAGATATAAATATTGAGAAAAGACACTTAAATACATTGCTTAACGCTCAGGTTGACGGAATTTTCATGTCGGTTTCCAAAACAACTCTTGTAACCGATCATATCCAGAATATTCTGGACACCACCAACACTCCTATTATATTTTTTGACCGTAAAAAAGACATTTCAGGAATCAGTACGGTGACTATTGACGATTATCGTGGGGGTTATATGGCAACGGAACACCTGATTACTGAAGGATATAAAAATATTTGTCATTTTGCAGGAGATCTTAATCTTGAGATTTATCAAAATCGTCTTAAAGGTTATAAACAGGCACTAATTGACCATAATTTTCAGGTTAAAGAAGATAATATCATCATTACAGGAAGTTCGATTGATGAAGGAATTGACGCAGTTAAAAAGCTTTGGGACGGAAAATCGATTCCTGATGCGATATTTTCATCGAGTGATTTTGCAGCCTTGGGCGCCTGCCAGGAACTGAAAAAACGTAAAATAAAAATCCCTGAAGAAGTGGCGGTTATTGGTTTTTCAAATGAACCTTTTACTCAATTTATGGAGCTTCCGATGAGTTCCGTGGATCAGACTCCCGTTATCATGGGGAAAATGGCGGGACAGGTTTTTATTGAAAGTGTAAAAGAGAATGGTTCTGGTGTTTCTATCGAGAAAAAAGTGGTGTTGGCGCCGCAGCTTTATATCAGGAAGTCGTCGAAAAGGAGATAGTTTTTCTTTTGTCTTGAAATCGAAGATTCGACGTAGTTAAACAAAAGAAAGAAAAATTCAAGACCTGGAAACTTCCGCTAAAAAATATTTTTGTTCTCTAAAAATCCCAAAAACTTACGCGAATTCAATATTGGCTCTTGGGTTCTGAATTTGTGTCACGTTTCAAACAGTGGGATTTTCTTAATGCTCCATTTCCTATGTCTTTAAGTCTTTAAGATTTGGCTAAAGCCAATTGATTTATTTATTTTTTGAGAACGGGCTAAAGCCCGTCCCTATTGATTGCAACTTGGGTAACTCGTGAAAACATTATGAATTCAGCTGAATATTTCTATTCAGGTTGATTACGCAATTTTATCATATTGAATATATTTTAAGGCGCAAGAATTTTATAATTTTGTGCCTTTGCATTTACCAACAACTCTGTTCATAAAAAAGAAAATACTTCCCACAAATGTAGAAAGCATTTTCAAGCCTAATCTTTTATTATAATTAAAACAATTATAAGCTTACTCCCCGTCTCCAGGGAATAAAATCGTTTTGATTCAAAATTGCGGCTTTTGTTTTTACCTCTCCGCTTGCGACTTCGATGATAAATTCTAAAAGCTCTTCTGCTTTTTCGTCGATTGTTTTTTCGCCTGTTATCACGTCTCCTGTATTGAAATCGATGATATCGGGCATTCTTTCTGATAATGAGGTATTTGACGAAATTTTCACTACAGGAACAACCGGATTTCCAGTCGGAGTTCCTAAACCCGTCGTAAATAAAACCACATTTGAACCGGAACCGACCAAAGCTGTCGTACATTCCACGTCATTTCCAGGTGTGCATAATAAATTTAAGCCCGGTTCTTTGATATATTCTGTAAAATCGAGAACGTCATTTATAGGTGATGAACCGCCTTTTTTAGCGGCTCCTGCAGATTTCATGGCGTCGGTTATCAATCCGTCTTTAATATTCCCCGGTGACGGATTCATATCAAAACCTGAGCCTGCAGCAACGACTGATTCTTCAAAGTCTTTCATTAACTGTAAAAATCTTTCGGCATCTTCTTCATTTACGCATCGGTTTACCAATTCCTGTTCTACTCCGCATAATTCGGGGAATTCTGAAAGGATGGTTGAACCTCCTATTCCTGCCATTAAATCTGACAATTGTCCTAAGACCGGATTGGCGGAAATTCCTGAAAAACCGTCTGAACCACCACATTCCAATCCTAAAACCAACTTTGAAATTGGCGCCGGTTTTCTTTTGATTTCATTGGCTTTTTTGATGGCTTCGTAAGAATCTTTGATGATTCCATTCAGCATTTCATCAACTGTTCCCGATTTCTGCTGCTCGTAAACGATGATCGGTTTTTTATTATCCGGACTTATTTTTTCCAACGCATCTTTAAAAATCTGAACCTGTAAATTCTGACAACCCAGGCTCAAAACCGTTGCTCCGGCTACGTTTGGATTATTCACATAACCTGCCAATAACCTTCCCAATGCTTCCGCGTCCTGACGAATACCGCCACAACCGCCCTGATGCGTAATAAATTTAACTTCAATATTTTTAAAAACCCGGGAATCCTGTTCTTCTTCAACAACAGTTTCAGTTTCAGAATTATTAATTAACGATCTTAATAAAAGCTGATGTTTTGTTGGTTTTTCAAACAGCAGTTCTTTTTCAAAAACATCTTTTAAAATCTCAACATTTCTGTTTTCACAAAAAACCAATGGGAAAAATAACCATACATTTTCTGTTCCGACCTGCCCGTCTTCACGGTGATACCCCATGAAAGTTTTATCTTTCCATTTATCAACATTCGGAGCGGTCCAAGCCGTTGTTTCAGTTTTTCCTTCTACTTTTGCGCTTTGATGCTTAACGTTTTCGGTCGTGATAACCTCTCCTTTTTGGATCGGCTGACTCGCTTTTCCCACCAAAACACCATACATAATGATCTCGTCTCCCATCGCAAGATCTTCGGTCACGAATTTGTGTTTCGCCTTCGTGTCTTTTATAATATCATACGTAAGATCGCCCAAAGTTACAGTTTCCCCCTGCGTCAGATCAACCAATGCCACTGCTACATTATCTTTGGGATTTACTTTCAGTACTTTCTTTTGCATAATTTCTTAAGAATAAAATTGTATAAAGTTGTGATATGCAGTTTCGGTATCATTATGGTCAATTTCCCATAGTGCCTTTGCTACTGCAGATTTCAAACCATTAACTTTGGTAAGGTCTGTGTCCCAGAAAGCGGTTTCGCTTAACGCCAATTCTGCTACTTTCCCGTAATCTTCGTTTGCCCAGATTTCTTTGAATCTGTTTACTATTGCCTCGTCGTCATTTAAAGGCAGAAATTTTTCACCAAATTTTCCCTGATAGAATCTGATTAAACTTGACAGTGAAAAGGTTAAGTTAAGCGGCAATTTATGGTTAATTTCAACATATTTTAACAGGCTCGGAAGAATTCTCACTTTAAATTTAGATACAAAATACAGTGCAATACTTGCCTGATAATGTTTGATAAACGGATTTCTGAACCGGTCGAAAACTTCTTCAGCAAAATCCTTTAATTCATTTTCATCTAAACCTAAAGTCGGGTTCACTTCATTGAATATCGTTTCACTTAAAAACTTACCTAAAAACGGATCGTCAATAGATTCTTTTACCGTTTCTTTTCCTGATAAAATAGCCGGAGCCAACATTAATGTATGACCGCCATTCAAAATCCTTACTTTTCTTAAACGATAGGGCTGAATGTCATCAACAACCAAAATCTGTTCATCAATTTTATCGAAAGGAATTCTTTCTTTTAAATTGGCTAAATCCTGAATCACAAAAAGCAGAAACACTTCCGAAACCACCATCATTTGATCTTCATAATCCAGCTGATCTTCATAGGTTTCCACATCATCTTTCGGATAGCCCGGAACAATCCTGTCTACCAATGTGTTGTGGAAATAACTGCTTTGTTCAATCCATTGCACAAAGTTAGAATCTAAATTCCAAAGTTGGGCATATTTTATGATTATTTCTTTTAAAGCAAATGCATTATCTTCAATTAATTCACAAGGAATAATTCTCAATCCTTTATCTTCTGCTCCATTGAAATGTTTGAATCGTTCGTGTAATAAGACCGCTACTTTCGCAGGAAAGTTCTTATGCGGACCAGCGTAATTATTCTCAGATTCGTCGTAAGCAATTCCTGTTTCTGTTGTATTGGAAAAGATAAATTCCAATTCTTCTTCTTTTGCCAAAGCCAGGAATTCATCGTAATGTGTATAAGGATTAATTGATTTTTGAATCGCCGAGATCACCTGTTTTGTGTCAATGATCTCTCCTTTTTTAATTCCTCTTGAGAAAAGCGTGTATACATTATCCTGCTCTTCCAATTTGTGAACCGAACCGCCCGGAGTCGGCTGTACGTTTACGATTCCTGCATTAAATCCTGCTTCTTTATTTAATTTATCAATCACATAATCTGTGAATCCTCTCATGAAATTTCCGCCTCCAAACTGTACAATTTTAATGGGAAGCTTTTCCTGGGAATTAATTAATTCACGATTTAATTTCTGTTTTGTCTGATTTTCCATCTTTTTAACTCGATGATTTTATTTTTTTTAGCGCAAAGGGCGCAAAGGTTTTTGCAATTATTGCTGTTGATTTTTAAGTTCAGTTTTAATTTTTTCTTATTTTTAAACCATTAAGACTTATTAAGTGATTAAGATTAGTTAAGAGAAATAAATTTCTTAAGCTGTATTGTAAATTTGCTTGCAAATCTTAAGCATTCTTAACAACTTAGCCCTAATGTTTCAAATTATTTACTTATCACTTTATATTTTGGAACCAGTGCTTTCATGACGGTCCATGCAATTAAATAGGCCACTGCACAGATTGAAAAAATGATCATATAACCTTTATCAATACCGTCTGAAATTACGGCTCCTGATTTTTCTAATTGTTCAAAAAAACCTTCCGGCAAACGTTCGTTGATATATTGCGGATATTTTTCCAATAAAGGAACTCCGTCAACGGTCGTCCAAGCTTTATGAGCATGATCAAATAAGACACCAGAAGATTTATTGATTAAAAATGATCCGACTCCTCCTGCCATTCCGCCAATTCCTGTGATGGTTGCGATGGCTTTTTTAGGAAACATATCGCCAACCGTCGAGAAAATATTTGCTGACCAGGCCTGGTGTGCCGCTCCTGCAATTCCGATAATCAATACCGGAATCCAATAGGTAATCGATCCTAAAGGCTGTGCTAAAAGTGCCAGCAAAGGGAAAAATGCAAAAATCAACATGGCTTTCATTCTTCCTGTATAGGCGTTCATTCCTCTTTTTTCAACGAAATATTTTGGAAGCCAGCCGCCGATAATCGACAATAAAGTGATCATATAAAGAACGAATAATGGTAATGCACTTTGCGTGGAATCCATTTTGTAAACTGAGCTTAAATAAGCCGGTGTCCAGAATAAAAAGAACCACCAAATCCCGTCTGTCATGAATTTTCCGAACGCAAAAGCCCAGGTCTGTCTGTAGCTGAAACATTCTCTGAAAGTAAATTTCTTCTCCGGAATACTTGCATCTTCATTGGGCAGATCATCCTGATCCTGTTGAATATACGTTAATTCATGTTGGTTAACTTTATGATGCTCATGAGGTTTTTTATAGTAGAAAACCCAAAGTCCCATCCACACAAATCCCAATGCTCCAATGATAATAAATGCCCATTCCCAGCCCATTGATTTTGCAATAAAAGGAATGGTAATCGGTGCTGCCAAAGCTCCAACCGTAGCTCCTGCATTGAAAATACTTGTTGCTAAAGCCCGGTCTTTTTTGGGGAAATATTCTGCTGTCGTTTTAATCGCTGCGGGGAAGTTTCCTGCTTCACCAACCGCTAATACAAAACGGGCGAAAATAAATAATGTGACACTTGTACTGATAATTGCGCCAAAATTGTCAACCCGACTGATGATTTCTTTAGACTCTACAAAACCTACCAGCCAGTTTCCCGTTAAAACACCTGAAGTTGCAATTCCGCAAAAAGCATGTAAAACTGCACCAACAGACCAAATGGCGATAGCCCAGAGGAAACCTTTTTTGGTATCCATCCAGTCCACAAATTTTCCTGCGAAAAGCATACTTACCGCATAGAAAATAGAAAATAATGCTGTGATATTTCCGTAATCGTTATTGTTCCAGTGAAATTCGGGCGCGATGAAATCTTTCCACGTTAATGACAACACCTGCCGATCCATATAATTGATGGTCGTGGCAATGAACAGCAAAAAGCATATCGTCCATCTGAATGTACTCGGTTTAAGAGACTTAACTGAGCTCATATTAATTTTTTAGAATTAGTTATTGTTTGTTAAATATTTTAAATAATGATGCTTGTTTTTAACGCAAAGTCCGCTAAGAATTTCCCGCAAATAATGCTGTTGATTTTAAGTTCGCAAAGGCGTTTCACTCAATTAAGATCACAAAGTTTTCAGCTTTTTAAGCATTATTATTATTTTAAAGACTGGATAATTTCCAGTACTTTTTTAGTTTCATTTTCTATTGTTCCATAGTCTTTAGCAAGCATTAATTCTTTACTCACCAATTTACTTCCCATTCCCACGGCAGAAACACCGGCTTTAAACCAACTCGCAATACTTTCTTTTGTCGTATCAACACCACCGGTCGGCATAAATTTCAGGTTTGGGAAAACATCTTTGACCGCACTCATAAATCCGGTTCCTAAAACGTTCCCGGGAAATAATTTAATGAAAGTTACTCCTGCGCTCTCAGCTTCGATAATTTCTGTCGGAGTCATACAACCCGGACTGTACAACGAATCTTTTGGAATTAAAAATTCAGCAACTTCTGCCACAAACCCCGGACTGATAAAGAAATCTGCACCTGCTTTATCATATTCTTCAGCTTGCTGTACATTCTTTATTGTTCCGATTCCCAACAGCATTTCCGGCATTTCCGAGTTACGGATTTCTACCATTTTTGTGAAATTACTCAGCGCTGCTTCGCCACGGCTTGTATATTCTACTGCACGGATTCCGGCTTTGTAAAGTGATCTCAGTATTTCTAGAGTTACGGTTTCATCAGCGTTATAGTACAGAGGTAAAACTCCTTGCTTGATGATGGTATTTGTAACTGATTGAATTTTTGTCATTTTAGTTAATTATTTGTTTAAAAATAACCTTTGATGGAATTAAATCCATCCTTTAGTATGCTGTACCTTCAAGACTTTTATCTTAATCTTTTGTTTTTAAACGAAAAGTCCGCTAAGATTTTCTTTTTAAAACCTGATGCATATTTTTAAGTTCGCAAAAGCGTTTCACTCAGCCAAGTCCACAATGTTCTAGTTTTAGCTATAAGCAAGTTGCTAAAAGTCATTTACCTTTTTATTCTTCCTCCTGAATCCCCGTTCATTACTTCCAGAATATCTTCTGCGTTGCAGTAATTGATGTCGCCCGGAATTGTGTGTTTTATGACACAGGCTGCATTGGCAAATTTCAGTGCTTTTTCATCATCGAAATTAATTAAGCCATAAATCAGACCCGCTGCAAAAGCATCACCCGTTCCGATTCTGTCGACTACAGGATTTACTTCCAAAAGTTCGGTTTCAAAATAATTATCTTCAATCAAAGCTCTTCCCTGCGTCTGCTGAGAACTTGCCGTAACGCCGATTCTTATCTTGTCAAAAACCTTATGAATGGAAGGAATCTGTTGCTTTAATTCTTTGCAGGCTTCGATAAAACCTTCCTTATGTGATGAAAACTGAGTTCCCAGAATTTCATTAATTTCATTCACTCCACCGATGAAAATTGTTGAATATGAAACCAGTTCCTTTAAAACTTCGTTCCCATTTTTACCGTATTTCCAAAGGTTTGAACGGTAAGCAGGATCGGTTGTAATTTCGATTCCCATTTCTCGGGCTGTTTGTAATCCTTCTTTTAAACTTCCATAAGCTGATTCTGAAATTCCCGGACTGATTCCTGTCCAATGGAAATATTTGCAGCCTTCAAGAGCTTTCTTCCATTCGATTTGTTCAGGTTTGATATTAGCGAAGGAGCCGTTCAGTCTGTTATAAGCAATTCTGCTTGCGCGAACGGACGAACCAACTTCTAAAAAATATAAGCCTAAAGGATGTTCATTTTTGTTGATGAAAGTCGTATCGATCCCGAAACTTTTGATAAAAGAAACCGCAGATTCACCCACAAAATCATCAGAAACACTGCTGATATGTTTCACGTCACAACCCAGTGTTGCCAATGAAGAAGCTACATTAAGCTCTGTTCCGCCGAAAAAAAATTCCATTTCGTGGCTTTGCTTCATGGTTCTGTTTCCGGGCGGCGACAATCGCATGATGACTTCTCCGAATGTGACTATTTTGTTGCTCATTGTTTTTAATTAATGATCATTTAAGTTTTAAAAAATCTGCTTTTATTTAACGCAAAGTGCGCAAAGTTTTTTTACTACTAACTGTTTTTAAATTCGCAAAGGCGTTTGAATACGTCGAATCACGATTTCATCTAGCCAAGATCTCAAAGACTTTTTTTAAGTAGAAGAAATTACAGATATTTTTTTTTAACCATTAAGATTTATTTAAGGAGTTTAGAAAAGTTAAGGTTGGCTTTGCCTTAAGTTTATTTAAAATCAATTTGATTTTTCTTAATTCAACTTAATCTTTTAAGTTTCCTTAATGGTTTAAAATTTTATTTTATCTATTGCAGATCTAGCAAATTTTGCAGATGATTATGTTAAAAAGATTCGTATAATCAGCTAAGACTGCTTGAGTTTTATTTAATTTGAAATTTAAAAATCAAAATAATTTTTAGCATTATGATAACAAATATCTGAAACTGTTTTACCAATCAGTTCGATATCATCAGGTAATTCACCATTTTTCATTTCCTCACCGAAAAGATTACACAATACTCTTCTGAAATATTCATGTCTCGGGTAAGAAAGGAAACTTCTAGAATCCGTTAACATTCCGACGAAACAGCTGATTAGTCCCATGTTAGAAAGGGCATTCATCTGCTTGATCATTCCGTCTTTTTGGTCGAGGAACCACCATCCTGAACCGAACTGCACTTTTCCTTTAATGCTGCCATCATTGAAATTCCCTATCATTGTCGCGAAAATCTCATTATCGGCAGGATTTAAGTTATATAGAATGGTTTTCGTCAACTTATCTTTTCCGTCCAGTGTATTTAAGAATTTAGACAGAGTTTCAGCCTGAACGAAGTCACCGATAGAATCCCAACCCGTGTCCGGACCAAGAATTCTGTGCATTCTTTCGTTATTATTTCTCAACGCTCCCAGATGGAACTGCTGAACCCAGCCAAACTTGTGATAAGTTTCGCCCAAGAATAATAAAACGGCTGTTTTGAATTGGTTAACCTGCTTTTCAGCAATCACTTTTCCTGAAATTTTATCATTGAAAATAGCATTCACTTCCGCTTCTGTAGCATCTTCAAAGGAAATATTGTTTAATCCGTGATCACAGAGTCTGCATCCGTTTTCGTGGAAATATTCAATTCTTTTCAATAAAGCATCACACAATGTCTGGTAAGAATTAATTTCAATTCCGGCCGATTCGCCCAGCTTTGAAATATAATCTGCAAAGTTGTGATTTTCAATTAAAATTGCTTTATCAGGACGGAAAGCGGTGCTTACTTTAATGCTGAAATCACTTTTTGCCAAATCCTGATGATAATTCAAAATATCTGTAGGGTCTTCTGTTGTGCACAGAGATTCTACATTCATCATTTTCAATAAACCTCTAGTCGATTTTTCAGGAGTCTGAAGCTGAGCAGTGATGTTTTCGTAAATTTCTGATGCGTTGCTTCCGTTTAACAATTCATCGATTCCGAAATATCTTTTTAATTCCAGATGCGTCCAGTGATACAAAGGATTTCTCAATGTATAAGGGACGGTTTTTGCCCAAGCTTCAAATTTTTCTTTGTCTGAAGAATCTCCCGTGATGAATTTTTCGTTCACGCCCATTGTACGCATCGCTCTCCATTTGTAGTGGTCACCTGCAATCCAAACCTTTGAGATATTTTCGAAAACGGTGTCTTCAGCAATATCTTTGGGAATCAAATGATTATGATAATCAATGATGGGTTGTTTTTCCGCGTATCTGAAGTATAATTCTTCAGCGTATTTATTTTGTAGTAAAAAATTATCTGTAATAAAAGGTTTCATTCTAATCTAATTCTGTTGTTATTCATTAGCAGGTTTTCCGATAGTCGCTAAAATTCCCCCGTCAACGTAAATAATCTGTCCGTTGATAAATCTGCTTGCATCCGAAGCCAGGAAAATAGCCGTTCCGGCAAGATCTTCGGGATTTCCCCATCTTCCTTCCGGCGTTCTGCTGATGATAAAATCGTTGAAAGGATGTCCATCCACCCGAATGGGTTCTGTCTGAGAAGTTGCAAAATATCCGGGACCGATTCCGTTCACCTGAATATTGTATTTTGCCCATTCTGTTGCCAGATTTTTGGTAAGCATTTTCAGACCGCCTTTTGCAGAAGCATACGCCACTACATTGTCACGCCCCAGCTCACTCATCATCGAGCAGATATTGATGATCTTTCCGGATTTTCTTTTGATCATATGTTTGCCGACTAATTTCGACATGATAAAAGGTCCTGTAAGATCTACATCGATTACTTTTCTAAAGTCTTCAACTTCCATTTCAATCGCCGGAACACGTTTGATGATTCCTGCATTGTTGACAAGGATGTCTATTTTTCCATGAGTAGCTTCCATTAAAGCTACTTTCTGAGCGGCTTCCAGTTCGTCCGTCACGTCAAAAAGATAACCGGTTGCTTTGTATCCTTTATCATGATAATAGTTTAAAGCTTCCTCTAATTTTGATGGTGTTGTACTTGTAATCGCCAGCTCAGCACCTGCAGCGGCAAGACCTTCTGCCATTGCCATTCCTAATCCGTGAGTACCACCTGTAACAACGGCTACTTTACCGGATAAATCAAATAAATTCATTAGAAAAATTACTTTAGTTCGTTAGTTTTGATCCCGTCCATATCGCCGTAGTCCATATTTTCTCCGGCCATACCCCAGATAAAAGTATAATTGGAAGTCCCGACTCCTGAGTGGATTGACCATTCCGGAGACAGCACAGCTTCACGGTTTTGCATAAAAATATGACGCGTTTCCTGAGGCTGCCCCAGGAAATGACTGATGGTCTGCCCTTCTTCAAGATCAAAATAGAAATAAGCTTCCATTCTTCTTGTGTGGGTATGCGATGGCATGGTATTCCAGACACTTCCAGGATGAAGTTCTGTCATTCCCATTTGAAGCTGACACGTTTCAAGCACAGAATTGACAATCAGTTTGTTGATGGTACGCTTGTTGGCATATTTTTCCTCTCCTAATTCTACAATTTCGGCTTCGTTTTTCGTAATCTTTTTTGTAGGATACGTGTGATGCGCCGGAGCTGAATTGATGTAAAAATAAGGCTGTGCATCACCCGATTTTTCAAAAACCACTTCTTTTACCCCTTTACCAATATATAAAGCTTCTTTGTTGGCGAGCTCATATACTTCACCGTCTACCGTTACTTTCCCTGTACCGCCTACGTTGATGATTCCCAATTCTCTCCTGTCAAGGAAATTTTCGGCTTTTAAATCGTCTGTCGGTTCCAGTTTCAAAGCTTTTACTGAAGGCATAATACCTCCAACAATAAGCCTGTCATACATAGAATAGACTAATTTTATTTTATCTTCATTAAATAAATCATTGATTAGAAACTCCCTCCTAAGATCTTCAGTGGTATACTTTTTTGCATCTTCAGGATGATGGGCGTAACGAAATTCTGACTGTGTCATACTGCTTGATTTTATACTTTTTCTTTTGCGGTTTTATCAAAACCTGTTAAACATTGCGTAATCGATTGCATAAAATTACACTAAAATTTGTAGAAATACTTGTCGTTAAATATATAATTATTCTTTAATTAGTTAACAAAAAATTAATTCAAATTAATAAACAGCTGATTTACAGACGAATAATTTTAAAAATAATGGATAAAAAATGAAAGTATTTAGGGGAATATGAAAATAGTTTTAACCAAAATCAATGCTCAAATCACTGTTGAATATAAAATCATACCAAATAAAATCAAAAAAATAAATATACTGATTTGATAATAATATACTAAAACCACTATACATATTGTACATAATGAGAACAATTAGTATCAAGTATAAAATTTTGCTAAAAATAGAACTCTAAAAAGATGACAAAAGTCAGGAAAATTGTAAAAAGATTAATCCTCAGTATCATTTTTGGGAAATTTTTAAGAGCAAAAATTGATAGATTTTAAGCAAATTTTAAGTTTTAAATTAATAAATAATAAAGAAAACTGATTTTTTTATAAAACTATTTGTGGTAGTATTTAAATTAACAAATTATTAATTTACAGTATTTTATATAAATAACTGCACTAAACATTTTACAACTTCCACCATCCCAAGAGCATCAAATTAATGAAAAAATAATATTTTTTTCTTTGCGTATTGAAAAATAATATTAGTTTAGAAGCCAAGAATATTTATTCTGAAAATTTACGCAATCGATTGCACTCTACAATGTGTAAAATTTTCAGAAAAATAGGTACCACTAAAAAATCAGTAGAATACTTAAAAATCCACAAAACAAAAATGATTGAAAAAAACTTTCAACCAAAAATTAAAATTATAAGGATACAAAAATGGATAAAAGAGTACAATCAATAAAGTGGTTATATCTGTCCTTCTTTTTACTACCTGTCCTGGCCATGGCTCAAGAAAAGGAGACGCAAAAGGATAAAGGAACCAATATCGATGAAGTGGTATTGGTAGGTTATACTAAGGTTTCTAAAAAGGACGTTACCAATGCCGTTTCTTCGGTAAAGGCAGAAGCCATAAAAGATATGCCTTCCAATAATGCTGCAGAAGCAATCCAGGGAAGGATGGCGGGAGTTCAGGTTTCCTTAAGTGAAGGTTCACCCGGAGCTGATGTAGATATTGTCATCAGAGGAGGTAACTCAATTACGGGCAGTAATGCTCCTCTTTATATCGTAGATGGTGTTCAGATGGATAATGCACTATCCATTTTATCGCCCAAAGAGATCGAATCTATTGAAGTTTTAAAAGATGCTTCATCCACCAGTATCTACGGAGCCAGAGGAGCCAATGGTGTCGTTCTTATTTCTACAAAAGGAGGCCGTAAGAAAGCCAAGACATCCATTAATTATAATGGATTTTTAGGAGTAAGATCAATACAGAATACAATTGATGTTTTAGATCCGTACCAATATGTGCTGTACCAGTACGAGCTATACAACAAAGCTGGTATACAGACAGATATTGATGCTTTTAAAACAAGATATGGGACTTACAAAGACTTAGGAAAGTATAGGGATATCAAGAAAAGAGACTGGCAGGATGAAGTTTTCGGCAGAGAAGCATTCAACTTTACCCACAATCTTTCTCTTACGGGAGGAACTGAGAAATCATCTTTCTCATTATCTTTAAATAATGTACAGGAAGACGGAATTATGATCGGTTCCGGATTTAAAAGAAACATGGCTAATTTCAAATATGATTATGATATTTCAAAAAAATTAAGCCTTACTTTAAATGCCAGATACAGCAGACAAACCATTTTCGGAGCCGGAACATCCTCTACAGGCTCACAGGGCACCAACCGGTTAAGAAATGCCGTAAGATATCAGCCATTTGAAGGTGGTTCAACAGTGAATGTTGATGAGTTTGATCCTCTATTTGCAGATCAGACCAACCTTGTAAATCCTGTTTTACTGGCCAATAGTGAAGTTAAGGAAAACGGCAGAAATGACCTGATGCTTAACGGAACTTTAGAATATAAAATTAATAAAGATTTTACGTTCAGAAGTGTCATAGGATATGTGCAGCGAGATGAATTTGTTAATCAGTTTTCGGGTACGGTAACCAGCCTTGCAAGGCAGAATAACGATCAGCCCGTGGTATTCCTGAGCAAAACACAGACAAGAAGAATTACCAATACCAATACATTAAACTTCAGAAAGACATTCGGAAGACATAAATTAGACTTATTGGCCGGACAGGAAATCGTAAAAACTGATGGAGAAACATTGGCTATGAATATCAAATGGTTTCCAAAATCAATAAGCGCAGAGGAAGCATTTGCCAATATTCAGTCGGCATCGCCACCAAACGGGCTGATGCAGGATGCTCCAAAAGCAGGAAGAGTTCCGGACAGGCTAGCATCTTTTTTTGGAAGGGCCAACTATATTTTCAATAACAAATACATCCTTACCGCTTCCATGAGAGCAGATGGATCCAGTGTATTCGGTCCGGGAAACAGATGGGGATATTTTCCTGCAGCCTCTGCAGCATGGAAAATTGCCGAAGAAAATTTCTTAAAAGACAGCAAAACTGTCAGCGAATTAAAACTTCGTGTAGGATACGGTTTATCCGGAAACAACAGGATTGGTTCTTTTTTATATGATACATTCTTCATTACATCATCAGATTACGGATATGCCTTCGGAACCAACGTAACACCAGGAGCTACGACAGGTAACATCATGGCTAATAAAAGCGTGAAATGGGAAACTGCAACTTCCAAAAATGCAGGTCTGGATTTCGGCCTGTTTAATGGAAGAATATATGGTACTCTTGATGTTTATCAGACGGACACGAAAGATCTTTTGCTGCTGGCAAAAATTCCCCAGACTACAGGATATGAATATCAATATCAAAACTCCGGAAGCACTACCAATAAAGGTATTGAATTCTCTGTGGGAGGTACTGTGATTAATAAAGAAAACTTCACATGGAAAATTGATGCCAATATTTCGTCCAATAAAAATACAATCAAAAGTTTAGGAAATAACGCTTCTGCAAGTGCCAATTTTTACTACTATCCGTCTGGTTGGCAAAATAACCTGAATGATTTCTTGGTACAGGTTGGCAAGCCGGTAGGTACCTATTGGGGATATGTAACGGCAGGAAGATATGAAATAAGTGAATTCGATTACAATTCTACAACACAAGTATATACATTAAAAGCAGGTGTTCCCAATGCTTCGGCTGCAGCAAACGGAGCTAAACCTATACAGCCTGGAGATCTTAAACTTCAGGACCTTAACAATGATGGCATCATTGATAATCAGGATATGACAGACCTGGGAAATGCCCAACCTAAATTCTATGGCGGATTCAACCAGACTTTCCGTTATAAAAACTGGGATATGAGCTTAATGTTCAATTTCTCTGTTGGAAATAAAGTTTATAATGCCAATAAAATAGAATATTCTACGCAATATCTTTACAGAGACAATAATATGCTGGCAGAAGTTGCTGACAGATGGAGATGGTTCGATGATGCGGGTATAAAAGTAAATGATCCCACTGCATTGGCTGCACTGAATGCCAATACAACCATGTGGACTCCTCCTGCAGGCGCCTACTTCCTGCACTCTTATGCAATTGAAGACGGATCTTTCCTAAGACTAAACAACGTAACTCTCGGGTATTCTCTTGAAAAAGATTTCACTAAGCAGCTGGGTCTTTCGAATTTCAGATTGTATTTTACAATGAACAATGTATTTACCATCACCGGATATTCCGGGTACGATCCTGAAGCAAACACGAGAAGAAACCCGTTAACGCCTGGTGTTGATTATGCAGCTTATCCACGTAGCAGATTTATATTATCAGGAGTTGATATCACTTTTTAAACCTAATATTATGAATAAAAATAAATTTTTAACAATTCTATTTTCCGTTGCGGGATTACTGTCCGCAGCTTCATGTGAAGATTATCTGGAAGTAGAAAGTTTATCCAATACCGCAGAAAAACAGCAATTTGATTCTGTTTCAGATACGTTCTCGGCATTAGTTGGTGTGTACAACAGTACGATGGGTGATAATACCTATGGCCAGAGAATGAACCTTATTTTAGCGCAATCCGGTGATGATTTAAGAACTTCAGGTGATTATAATGCCAATGACAGAAGAGGCGTAAGCTGCTTCGGGGCTATTCCCACAAATACTGAGCTTTTAAGACCTTTTTTAGATACATATGCCGGTATTGAAAGAGCTAATCTTGTTATTAAAAATATTCCGCTTTCTCCTGTATACCAAACAGGTTCAGAAGCTGATAAAAAATTAATGGACAGATATTTGGGCGAAGCGTTAACGTTAAGAGCTCATTTTTATCATGATCTTATAAAAAATTGGGGAGATGTACCATTTCAGGAGGTTCCATCTGCTGATCTTCCTAACCTGTACCTTACAAAAACAGACAGGGATATAATTTATGATAAAATCCTTGATGATCTATTAAAAGCAGAAAATTTTGTTCCCTGGAAATCAGAAGGAAATACAACCTCGCAAAGAATCTCAAAAGGAGCTGTAAAGGGTCTGAGAGCAAGAATAGCTTTAGCAAGAGCAGGATATTCATTAAGAAGAAATCCTCAGCAAATGATGCAGGGATCCAATCCTCAAAAATATTATCAGATTGCATATGATGAGTGTAAAGATATCATCAATTCAGGGCAGCACCAGCTCAACCCAAGTTATGAAGGACTGTTCAGATCTTTGCATACCAACAGCCAGGATGCGACAAATGAAGTTATATACGCTATCGGAGCATTCGGAGGAAACTCAAGAACAGACAGTAAAATTGGTTACTACAACGGTGTACGGCACGATGATACAGATTGGAAATCGTCAGGAGGTATCAATGCCATCCCCGTTTATTTTTATGAATTTACAAAATATGACGTAAGAAGAGATGTTAATATTGCCATCTTCAGAGTAAATACTACAAAACAGCAGGAGCTTCAGACAGCAATCAACTGGAATGACGGTAAGTTCAGAAAATCATGGACTTCTATTACAGGGACTTCTCAAAACCTGGGGATCGACTGGCCGTTATTAAGATATTCTGATATTTTATTAATGTTTGCAGAAGCAGATAACGAACTTCACAGCGGACCTTCACAAGATGCAATCAGTGCTGTTTTAGCTGTTAGACAGAGAGCTTATGCCGGTAATTTGGGTCAGGTGGGAACAATCCCAACGACTAAGAACGAATTCTTCAATTTTATTGTTAAAGAAAGACAGTTGGAATTTGGTGGAGAAGGACTTAGAAAATATGACCTGATCCGTTGGAATTTGTTAGAAACTAAGATTAATGAAACGAGACAGAAACTTACACAGTTCATGACCGGTACAGGAGCTTATGCCAATGTTCCTGAGTATATTTTCTATAAAAAAGTAGCTTACACGCCTACAAAAACAGCCCAGCAGAATGTATTGGATATCGACTTTTATACAGCCAATGGGGTTACAAAGGATGATGTTTTCTATAGCCCTAATCAAAGTGTGGCAACACCTTCCGGATACACAAAAGTAAACTGGAGGCTGGCCATGACACAGCCGTATATCAGCGGCGATCCTGTGAAGAGCTATGCATACTATTTTCAGCCAAACAGAAAAGAATTGCTTCCGATAGCATTAGATGTGGTTAATTCCAATTACAATCTTACACAAGATTACGGATATTAGATAAAAAGCTTCAAATTCATATCAAAGAAATACAGGCTTCCTCCCACAAAGAGAAGTCTGTATTTTAACTCAAAATTTATGTAATGAAAACTTCTGCTTTTATTAAAAATTTAAAAATATTTTCAATTTTTTCGATTGTCTTGTTAAGTCTTCTTTCTTTTAAAACCAAAGATAAAATAATCGTGGTTTCAAAAGACGGAAAAGGCAGCTTTACCACAGTACAACAGGCCATCGATGCCGTTGAAAATGGTTCTGTAACAAGAACAAAAATTTTGATTAAAGCCGGAGTTTACAAAGAAAAAATCACCGTTCCCGAAACAAAAGGAGCCATTTTTATAGAAGGAGAAAATCCTGAAAATACAATCATTACTTACGATGATTTTGCCTCAAAAAAGAACCCGGAAGGAAAAGAGATCGGCACAACAGGTTCTTCAACGATTTTTATTTATTCAAATGACTTTACTGCAAAAAATATTACGTTTGAAAACAGCTCAGGAAAACTAGGACAAGCCGTTGCCGTGCTAACTTCAGGCGACAGAATTGCCTTTGAAAACTGCAGATTCTTAGGAAATCAGGATACTTTATATTTAAAAGGTGTTCAGGATTTACAGGATAAGACAAAACCTTCAAGAAATTACTTTAAAAACTGCTACATCGAAGGTACAACCGATTATATTTTCGGAGCCGGAACCGCTGTTTTTGAAAACTGCACGGTCTATTCTAAAGAAAGCGCAAGCTACATCACAGCCGCTTCTACCCCACAGGAAAGCGAATTTGGCTTTGTTTTTATCAATTCAAAAATCATTGGAAATGCGAAAGAAAATTCAGTCTATTTAGGAAGGCCCTGGAGGCCTTTTGCAAAGACTGTGTACATCTATTGCGAAATGAATTCAAGCATAAAACCCGAAGGATGGCACAATTGGAGCAAACCCGATGCTGAAAAGACAACTTTTTATGGTGAATTTAATTCAAAAGGAACAGGCGCGAATACCGTAAAAAGAGTTTCATGGTCGCATCAATTAAATAAAGAAGAAAGTAAAAAGTATACTACACAAAATATCCTTAAAGGAAGCGACAACTGGAATCCGAAAAAGAGTTTAAAATAATTTAAATCAAAACAGCAAAAACGATAAAGAATTTCCAATTATGAAGAAACACTTCACAAAAATAATGACGATAGGAATTTTATGCGGAAGTTTGACTTTTGTTGAAGCTCAAAACGTTTTAAGTTTTCCCGGCGCAGAAGGCTTCGGAAGATTTACAACAGGCGGTCGTGGCGGAAAGGTTTATTTCGTGACAAAATTAGGCGATGACGGTTCCGAAGGCACTTTAAGATATGCTTTAAATCAGAAAGGACCGAGATATATTGTTTTTAAAACCGGTGGAACGATTTACTTAGAATCACCGTTAAGGATAAAAGAAGGCAACGTCACCATTGCCGGACAAACCGCTCCCGGAGACGGAATTACGGTTGCCAATTATGAAACTTTTATAGCAGCAGACAATGTGGTTATCCGTTACATGAGATTCAGAATGGGAGATCAGAAAAAATATCAGGGCGATGCTTTGGGCGCAAGATTTATCAAAAATCTGATGGTCGATCATTGTTCGATGAGCTGGTCTACGGACGAAACGGTTTCCATTTATGCGAACGAAAATACCACGCTTCAATGGTGTATAATTGCAGAAAGTCTGAGAAATTCAGCCCATCAGAAAGGAGCTCACGGATATGGCGGAATCGCGGGCGGAAAATTTGCCTCTTTTCATCATAATATCTACGCACACCACGACAGCAGAAATCCGAGACTGGGAGAATATGCAGGAAGTAAATTTGCATTGACCGACCTTACCGATTTCAGAAATAATATCATCTATAACTGGGGGCATAATAATGTTTACGGAGGTGAAGGAATGAACGTGAATATCGCTAATAATTACTACAAACCCGGCCCTGCAACCACTACAAAACAACGTATTGCTGCCATCGATAAAAATGAAAAACCAGAAGCTGAAGTGTACAACATCTGGGGAAAATATTACATCAGCGGAAATGTTATGGAAGGAAATCCGGAAGTTACAAAAGACAACTGGACCAAGGGTGTTTTCAATCAAATGAAATCTTCTTACCATTTGACTGATAAAGATAAAAACTCTATAAAAATCAATCAGCCCCATGATATTCAGAGCAATGTCAAAACCCATACTGCGAAAGAAGCGTATGAGAAAATTTTACAGATCGGGGGAGCAAGTTTAGTGAGAGATGCTGTTGATCTCCATGTGTTGAAAGATGTCAAAAACGGAAGTTTTACCTATAAAGGTTCAAAAGGAAGTACCAACGGAATCATTGATTCACAAAATGATGTCGGTGGATTTCCAGATTTAAAAGCAGGCAAACCTCTACCCGATTCAGATAGCGACGGAATGCCCGATGAATGGGAAATTAAGCATCAATTAAATCCAAAAATTGGCAACGCAAACGGAAGAGATTTAGATGAAAACTACGATAATATTGAAGTTTATTTTAATGATCTCGTTACAATAATAACTGAAAAACAAAACTAATAACCATAAAATTCTTGATTACATTCAATGAAAAATTAACTAGCAAAATTTAGATAAGAACTGGATATTTTACATAAAATCAACTTTAAAGTTAAAAAAATGAATTTCATTAATCACAACATAAAATTATTGGCATTTGCAGCTTTAGGTTCAGGAATGTTTTTGGCCTGTGCGCAAACAAAACCGGCAACGACTTCAAAATCAGCAACAGAAACTTCACAATCCGGAAAAATTGTTCCTGCCCATCTGAAATGGTCTGAAAGAATGATGCTTTCCGAAATGCACCGTTTCCCGGAATCCTGGATGCTTGATTTCAGCAAAAGTCCAAAATGGACCTATCCATCAGCGATTGTGTTAGATGCCGCTGAACAACTGTACGCAAAAACCGGTAAAAAAGAATACTATGATTACATCAGCGACTTCGGAGAAAAACTGATCAAAGAAGACGGCACCATTCTTACCTACGAGATGGAGAAGTACAATATAGACCTTCTGAACAGCGGAAATGTTCTTCTCTATCTTTACGAAAAAGAGAAAAAAGAAAAATACCTGAAAGCTCTTCAAACTCTTCGTTTACAAATTGACGGGCAGCCAAGAACTAAAGAAGGGTCTTTTTGGCATAAAAAAATATATCCGTACCAGGTGTGGCTGGATGGTCTGTACATGGGGATGCCTTTCTACACGCATTACACAAAGGATTTTGTAAAAGGTGCAGAAGCTACAAAAGCATATGATGACATTGTATTTCAGTTTGATTCAGTTCAAAAGAATCTTTTAGACAAAAAAACAGGATTGCTTTACCACGCCTGGGACGAAAGCAAAGAACAGGCTTGGGCAAACAAAGAAACCGGACTTTCCCCGAATTTCTGGGGAAGAGCAATGGGTTGGTATGGAATGGCCATGGTAGATGTTTTGGATTATTTGCCTAAAGATCATCCGGGAAGGGCAAGAATAATTTCTTACATAAAATCTTACGCCGATGCCATCATCAAAGTTCAGGACAAAAAATCGGGTCTTTGGTACCAGGTATTGGATAAGCCATTAGAAAAAGGGAATTACGAAGAAGCAACTGCTTCAGCAATGTTTGTTTACACAATGATAAAATCTGTAAACAAAGGATATTTACCAGCATCTTATAAAACTGCCGCTAAAAAAGGATACGACGGAATCATTAAAAATTTAATTACCGTTGATGAAAACGGAGTCGTAAACTTAAATAAATGCTGTGCTGTCGCAGGTTTAGGCGGAAAACCTTACAGAGACGGCTCATACGAATATTATGTAAATGAAGAAATTCGTTCCAACGACGCCAAAGGAACAGGACCTTTCATTTTGGCAAGTTTAGAATTTGAAAAATAAAGGATAAAATACTCACCTTTTGCTAAGTAGAACGCCTTTGCGAACTTAAAATCAACAGCATTTTTTGCAAAAAAATCTTTGCGCTCTTTGCGTTAAAAATTTACTAAAACGAAATAAATGAATCTGATTTAATGAAGACAAAAAATATTTTAAATATACTTTCAATCACAGTTTTTTCTATTGCATCAAATTATTTGAATGCGCAGGAAAAGAATTATGTTTCTGAAGTCTGGACAGCCGATCAGGGAAAAAATTACAGAAATCCCATTTTGTATGCAGATTATTCTGATCCGGATGCCATTCGTGTCGGTGAAGATTATTATATGACGGCTTCAAGTTTCAATGAGGCTCCGGGATTACCTATCCTCCATTCAAAAGATATGGTTAATTGGAAATTAGTAAATTATGCACTCCCGGATGTTCTTCCACACGAACATTTTTCAACTCCCAAAAGAGGCGACGGAGTCTGGGCGCCGAGTATCCGATTCCAAAAAGGTGAGTTTTATATTTATTGGGGCGATCCCGATTTCGGAATCTATATGGTGAAAACCAAAGATCCGCTGGGAACCTGGGAAAAGCCTGTTTTGGTGATGGAAGGAAAAGGTTTGATTGATTCATGCCCGTTTTGGGATGATGACGGAAATGCGTATTTAGTTCATGGTTGGGCAGGAAGCCGCGCAGGAGTGAAAAGTTTACTTTCAGTGAATAAAATGAATCCGGAAGGCACCAAAGTCTTGGATAAAGGCGTTCATATTTTTGACGGCCACGATGCACATCCAACCGTTGAAGGCCCAAAATTTTATAAAAGAAACGGCTATTACTACATTTTTGCTCCTGCAGGCGGAGTGGCAACAGGTTGGCAATTGGTGTTGAGATCAAAAAATATTTATGGTCCTTACGAAGAGAAGGTAGTACTTGAGCAAGGTTCTACAAAAATCAACGGGCCACACCAGGGAGCCTGGGTTGATACGCCTTCAGGTGAAGATTGGTTTTACCATTTCCAGGATGTTGATGCCTATGGAAGAATTGTTCATCTTCAGCCGATGAAGTGGGAAAAAAACTGGCCAATCATCGGAATCGATCATAATAAAAACGGAATCGGTGAACCGGTTTTAACCTATAAAAAGCCAAACGTCGGGCAATCCTACCCTATCCAGACTCCACCTGAAACAGATGAATTTGATGGAGAAAAATTAGGCATTCAATGGCAATGGAGCGCAAACGAGAATATCGTTTGGTCTTCAAAATTGCCAGGCCAGAAATTTTTAAGATTATTTTCGATGAAAGCGTCTGAAGGGGAAAAAAATCTGTGGAACATTCCTAATTTATTAACTCAAAAATTCCCAGCTCCGAATTTTACAGCTTCCACAAAGGTTAAATTAATTCCCGAAGATGCCAAAGAAGGAAAAACAGCAGGACTTTTGGTGATGGGATTAGATCATGAATCCATTGTAATTACCAACAAACCGGACGGATTTTATTTACAGTTAAGAAGAGCCGAAAAAGCTGATAAAGGCGGTGAAGAAAAGATTTTATTTGAAACAAAATTAAAAGGTAATGAAGCTTATTTAAAAGTAAATGTGAACGAACCGAATGGTTTATGCCAGTTTAGCTACAGTGAAAACGGGAAAAATTTCATCAAGGTTGGCGATGTATTTCAGGCAAAACCCGGAAAATGGATCGGTGCTAAAGTCGGCTTATACAGCATAAGCACAGCAAAAGCATCCCGTGGCGGATATGCAGATTTTGATTGGTTTAGAATTACTAAAAATTAAATTTTAAAGTTCTTGCAGATTGAGCAAATTACGCAGATGATTATGGATAATGTTTCACTTTAATAAAGAAAAAATCAGCGCTATCTGCCTAATCTGCGAGAGTATAAATAAATATCAGATTTGAAATAAATCCATGAACAGAAAAGTCTTTACTATAGTTTCATTTTTATTCGTTGTTTTGCTGTTGTCTGCATGCCAGTCTCAGAACAATGCTCAAAAGACAACGGCAAAACACAATAAAAAAGTTACCCATATCTACCTTATCGGCGACTCCACAATGGCAGACTACACGGGAAATTATGAACCCGGAAAAGATTATATGAAAGTCCGGTACCCGATTACAGGATGGGGGCAGGTTTTTCAGCCGTTTTTTATAAAAGACAGTTTGGCTTCTTTAAAACCTGCAATTACAACAGATTCTGCTGCCATTATCGACAGAGCGCATGGAGGAAGAAGTACAAGAACTTTTTTCCAGGAAGGAAGATGGAGGTATGTATATGAACATTTGCAGCCGAACGATTATGTTTTCATGCAGTTTGGCCATAATGACGGCTCTGAAAAGCACACAGAACGGTATGTAAATATTGAAGGATATAAAGAATTTTTAAGATTATTTGTAACGCAGACCAGGCAAAAAGGTGGAAATCCAATTATCCTGACCCCTGTTGCCAGAAATTACCCATGGAAAGACGGAAAACTAGAAAATATTCACGGAGAATATTGGCAGGCTCCGATTGATATTGCTAAAGAAATGAATGTTCCGTACATCGACTTAAATAAATTGTCAATGGATTATTTTACGAAAAAAGGACAGGATTTCACTACGAATCACTATTTCATGAATCTTCCTGAAAATGTGTATGAAGCCTATCCGAAAGGACAAAAAGATAACACTCATTTCCAGCCGGAAGGAGCGAAAGTCGTGGCCTCAATTGTTTATCAGGAATTTAAAAAATTAATTAAAACTCAACAAAAATAAAATGAAGAAGTCACTTAAAGTTATTGGTTTAGTAGCAGTTATGCTGTTTTCAGAACACATATATGCTCAAAATCTGGATATTTATAAAAATATTGAGTTTAAAATGCCCCAGGTTGCGGAAACTTCTTTTCCTGCAAACACGGTTTCTATCACACAGTTTGGCGGAGTTGCAGGCGGAAATGTAAAAAATACAGAAGCTTTCAAAAAAGCAATCGAAGACCTCAGCAAAAAAGGCGGCGGAAAATTGGTTGTTCCCCGCGGAATGTGGTTAACAGGGCCAATCGAGTTGAAAAGCAACATCAATCTCCACGTAGAAGAAGGCGCATTGATCATATTCAGCAAAGACAAAAACGATTATCCTTTGGTTGATGTAAGTTTTGAAGGATTAAATACAATCCGTTGTCAATCACCTATTTCCGCAAGAAATGCAACCAATATTGCGATCACGGGAAAAGGGGTAATTGACGGAAGCGGTGATGCGTGGAGAGCCATTAAGAAAAGTAAAATGGCAGAATCTGAATGGAAAGAGATTGTAAAATCCGGCGGAATTTTATCTTCAGACGGTAAAACCTGGTATCCTTCGGAAAGCTATAAAAAAGGATTTGAAAGCAGTTCGAATTTCAACGTTCCTGATAAAATTTCTAGGGAAGAGCTAAAATCGGTTAAAGATTTTCTTCGTCCGGTAATGGTAAGTTTGGTGGGTTGTGACAAGGTTTTGTTAGACGGACCAACTTTTCAGAATTCTCCCGCCTGGAACCTTCATCCACTGATGTGTTCGAATGTTATTTTAAGAAATCTTACCGTTAGAAATCCTTGGTTTTCTCAAAACGGTGACGGTGTAGATTTGGAATCCTGTAAAAATGTTTTGATCTACGATAACACGTTTGACGTTGGTGACGATGCGATCTGCATTAAATCAGGGAAAGATAAAGATGGCAGAAAAAGAAATATACCGACAGAAAATGTGATCATTAAAAACAATGTTGTATATCACGGTCACGGAGGTTTTGTTATAGGAAGCGAAATGTCCGGTGGAGCGAGAAATATCCACATTTCCGACTGTACTTTTATCGGAACAGACATCGGATTACGTTTCAAAACTACCCGTGGAAGAGGTGGAATCGTTGAAAATATTTTCATCAAAAACATCGATATGATTAATATTCCCACCCAGGTAATTGGCTTTAATATGTTCTATGAAGGCGCTTCACCGGTATTGGAAGACGGACAGAAAAAAGAAGGAAACAAAGCACCGGAAAAGATGTATCCCGTAACAGAGGAAACTCCGATTTTTAGAAATATTTTCTTTAAAAATATCAATGCGGTTAATTCTTATGAAGCGATCACCTTGTTCGGTTTAGCAGAAATGAACCTTAAAAATATTGTGATTGAAGATTCTCAGTTTGACACAAAAAAGGCTTTAACAATCGTAGATGCAGACGGAATTCAATTGAAAAATGTTACATTAAAATATTCTGAAGGAACTGGAGCAACGGTTTACAACAGCAAAAACATCAATCTTTCAACGGTAAAATTTGAATCTCAAAACAAACCGTTTGTTAAGGTTTTAGGAAATAAATCGGGACCCATATTGTTACCGAAAGAAGTTGCAGGGGATAAAGATGCATTTTCTCCTGCAACGGAAGCAGCGAAAAATTCAGTTAAATAAATGTATCAATTATTTAAACCATTAAGATACATTAAGTGGTTAAGAATATTAAGTTGCTTTGCTTTAAAGATAAAATCAGAATGTTTTTCTTAATTAAGCTTACATACTTAAATAATCTTAATGATTCAAAATTTAAAAAACTTGACAACATGATTTTTAACAAAAAGCATACTTATATTTCTATTTTTTTAATGGGAGGAACAATAGCATTCGGCCAGATTCAAAGGCCGAATGCAACTCCTTACACCAACGAAGCAACTTACGAGAAATTAAAGAAAAAACATACTTTTATTACTCCGATTGATCGACCGGTTCCGCAAAATATCGGAATTGATAAAGATGTGGAATATGCAAACATCAACGGGATTTCTCTGAAAGCAGACGTCTATTATCCTCTTGACAAATCCCAAAAGCACCCCGGAATTGCAATGGTTCATGGTGGTGGCTGGATTTCAGGAAGCAAGGAAAATGAAAAATTCATGGCCATGGAATTGGCTTCAAAAGGTTATGTTGCCATCGCAGTTGGTTATCGGTTGGCTGATGTTGCAAAATATCCCGCCGGAGTTGAAGATATTGAGAAAGCTATTAACTGGTTAAAGAAAAACAGAAAAAAATATTCTTTAGATCAAAATAAAATGACAGTTTTAGGAGAATCTGCGGGTGCTCAGATCGCCACTTTGGTTGGTGTAAGGTCAAAGAATAAAATAAAGGCAATCATCAATATTGATGGAATTGTTTCGTTTATTCATCCTGAAGCTGAAGAAAGTACTTACGCTTCCTATTGGCTGGGTGGGGACAGAGATCTCAATTTAAAAAACTGGACAGAAGCTTCCCCCTTGGAATATGTGGATAAAAACACGCCTCCTACCCTTTTCATCAACAGTTCTCAGCCCCGTTTCCATGCAGGTCGAGACGATATGATGAAGAAATTGAAGAGCTATAATATTCCGGCTGAGTTTCATGAAATTAAAGATTCTCCGCATTCATTCTGGAGTGCAGAACCCTGGTTTACAGAAACATTGAATTATACTGTTGACTTTTTAAATAAAGTTTTGAAGTAATTTAATTATGATTTAACGCCAAGATTTAATTTAATGCAATGAATATTTTAAGGAGCAAAGAAGGCGACAAGTCGCTGATGAAGCTTATGGCTAAAATGACCGCTTAATCAAAATCAATTTATTGATTTCATTTTAGCTCACTAAAAATAAATATAAAGAAAAACAAAACTTTGCGTCAAAAAATAATAAATCAGTTTATGAAAAGATTATTCTTAATTCTATTCGTTTCGATTGCTAATTTTCTTTTAGCAGGAAATGATCCGTACATAAGAATTACCGTTGCCAAAGATGGAAGCGGAGATTTTACATCGATTCAGAAAGCGATCAATTCTATAAGAGATTTAGGGCCTGCCGAAGCTTTGGTTTTTATTAAAGCCGGAACCTATAACGAGAAAATCACAATCCCTTCTTCGAAACATAAAATCACATTAGAAGGTGAAAATAAAGACAATACAATTATCACCAACAATGACTTTTCAGGAAAACTGGATTCATTTAATGAAAAAATGACAACATTCAATTCTTACACTTTACTGGTAATGGGTGATGATATAAAAATTAGCAATGTAACCATTCAAAATAGCTCATGCAACGAAGGACAGGCGGTTTCTCTTCATGTGGAGGGTGACCGTTTTGTGATTAAAAATTCGAATATTCTGGGTTGTCAGGACACGATTTATTCCGCAACCAATCACAGCAGACAGTATTTTGAAAACTGCTATATTGAAGGTACTACGGATTTTATTTTCGGACAGGCAACGGTTATTTTTAAGAATTGCACCATTAAAAGCTTGGCCGATTCTTACATTACCGCCGCCGCAACAGAAGCCGACAGACTGTACGGTTTTGTCTTTTTCGACTGTACATTAACCGCCAAAGAAGGCATCACAAAGGTCTATTTGGGAAGACCCTGGAGGCCGTATGCAAAAACAGTTTTCATCAATACGGAAATGGAAAAACATATTCTTCCGGAAGGCTGGAATCCGTGGAAAGGCGATAAAATGTTTCCTGATAAAGAAAAAACCGCTTATTATGCGGAATTCGGAAGTAAAGGTGAAGGTGGAAACACTTCAAAACGTGTAAGTTGGTCGCATCAATTGACGAAAAAAGATTTGAAAGATTATACAATTAAGAAAATTTTTAATGACTGGAACCCTGAACATTAGCAATAATTAATGATAACCACAGTAAATCGACATAGGAAAATGGAGCGTTAAGAAAATTAATTATGTGAACGTTAAGAAAATTCTACTGTTTGAAGCGCGGGATAACTATTGAAATAAAACAAAAATATTCAATCCGCGCGAGTTTTAGAATTTTTAGAGAACAGAAATAATTTTTAGCGGAAGTTTCCAAGTCTTGAACTTTTGGTTCTTTTGTTTGACTCCGTCGAATCTTCGATTTCAAGACAAAAGAATTTTAATTAAAAATTTATTTACAATGAATAAAAAACTTACTCTACTATTTTTATTTTTATCAATAATAATATTCGCACAAAAACCAACATTATTCTTAATCGGCGATTCTACTATGGCCAATAAGGAAAACCCCGATAAAAACCCTGAGCACGGTTGGGGACAGGTTTTATCTCAATTTCTAACAACAGGAATTGAAGTTCAGAATCATGCGATGAACGGAAGAAGCTCAAAAAGTTTCAGAACAGAAGGAAGATGGGATAAAGTGGAGAAACAGCTTAAAAAGGGAGATTTTGTGGTTATTCAATTCGGTCATAATGATCAGAAATTGAAGGATTCTACAAAATTCACAAATCCTTACACTCAATACAGAGCCAATTTGGAAAGATACGTCAATGAAACCAGAGCAAAAGGAGCTGCTCCGATTCTGATGACTTCTATTGTGAGAAGAAATTTCACTGAAAACGGTGTTTTGGTTGATACTCATAAAGAATATCCTTTGGTGGTAAGAATGGTTGCCAATGATCTGAAGGTTCCGTTTGTGGATATGCAATTGCTAACAGAGCAGATGGAAATTTCTTACGGCCCGGAAAAGTCTAAAAAGCTTCATCTTCATTTTGCGGAGGGTGAAAATCCATATTATCCAAAAGGAAAAGCGGATGATACGCATTTATCGAAATTAGGCGCAGAAACTGTTGCAAAACTGGCTTTGAAAGATTTGAAGAGCTTGAAAATTGGATTGGAGAAGTATATTAAATAATAATTCCCCACAGATTACACGGATTTTCACTGATTTAAGATCTACGTAATCTGTGAAATCTGCGGGAGAAAAAAACACTTTTTTTTCTCTGATAAAGAAAGAATTCCATTCATTAAATGAAATAAAAGAACAGAAAATATGAAATTTAAAAAAGAACCATTCTTCGACGGCAATTCAGAATGGGAAGATTTAGGAGGCGGAGTTTCCAGACAATTTGTTGGGTACAATTCTCAAGTGATGATGGTGATCGTGAAGTTTGAAAAAAATGCTGTCGGAGCTTTACATCAGCATTTTCATTCGCAGATCACGTATGTTGCTTCGGGAAAATTTGAAGTAACTGTTAATGGTGAAGTGAAAATTTTACAGAAAGGTGACGGTTTTTTTGCGCAGCCTACTATTTTTCATGGTGTAAAATGCCTGGAAGAAGGGCAGCTGATTGATGCTTTTACACCGTTTAGAGAGGATTTTCTTAAAGATTAATTTTTACAATTAAACTTACTATTCAAACCTAACATGTTTTTAAAACCTGTTAGGTTTAGCAAGATAAAATACATTACAGCAATTACAGAAATTAACAAGTCATGAAGAAATCTCTTTTCATCTTAATAATTTTCCTTTTCGCTCATTTATCCGCACAGGAAAAAATTAACATCTGGCCAAAAGGTAAGATGCCAAATTCCAAAGGATTATCATTAAAAACCGAAGAAAAAGACGGAAGAATTGTACAGATAAAAGAAACTGAGCTTTTTGCTTTTTTACCTCCTAAAGAAGACAGAAAACAGATGGCTGTCATCATCATTCCCGGCGGTGGATATTACAAACTTACCTACGATCTGAATGGTTTCCAAATTGCAAAATGGTTTAATACATTGGGAATTTCTGCTTTCGTTTTAAATTACAGATTACCGATTTCTCCCGATGTCAGGCAAAGAGAACTCGCTCCGCTGCAGGATATCCAGGCGGCTATAAAATATCTTAGAAAAAATGCTGAACACTATGGTATTTCGCCAGATCAGGTTGGAGTTATAGGAACTTCTGCAGGTGGACATTTGGCGGCAATGGCAAGCAATATTCCTACAGATTATACAGAATTAAAAGGCGATTGGGAGAATATTCCTACTATTCCGAATTTTGCGATTCTACTTTCTCCTGTTATCGACTTAGGCGAATTTGCACACCTGGGAAGTCGTAACAGTCTGCTTGGTGAAAATGCCTCTCCGGAAAAAATCAGTGAATATTCTATGCAAAACCGGGTAACGGAAAAAACACCGCCTACCCTGTTGATTCATGCGCAAAATGATAAAACAGTTCCCGTAACGAACAGCATGCTGTATTATCAGGCAATGATAAAAAATAAAGTGAAAGGCGCGTTGTTCATTTTTCCTGAAGGTGAACATAAAATCGGAATAATGAACAAAACCGAACTGACCGACAACTGGAAAAAGTTATGCTCAGACTGGCTTAAAACTATAGCTAATAAGTAATTGGTAATGAGTAATAAATTCACCTAACAAATAAAAAATGCTAAAAATCATTCAACATAAAATCTTTTTACTGGCTTTGGGAACTTTGATTTCTATTTCTGTTCAGTCACAGCAGAATTTAAAGTTAACCTATAGTAAACCTGCAGAAAACTGGAACGAAGCACTTCCCATCGGAAACGGAAAATTGGGAGCAATGGTTTTTGGCGGAGTTTCGCAGGAACATCTTCAGCTGAACGAAGAAACAATCTGGGCGGGAGAACCCGGAAATAACGTTCCGAAAAACACGTTTGACAGTATTCAAAAAATAAGGAAACTGTTGAATGAGGGTCAATTTGAAAAAGCACAAAGTCTATCCAACAAAACCTATCCGAGAAGCGCTCCAAAAGAACTGAACTACGGAATGCCTTATCAAACAATGGGCGATTTGTTTCTGGATTTCAAAGATCATGAAAAATTTCAACATTACAACCGGACTTTAGATATTGAAAAAGCCTTAAGCACAGTTTCTTATGAAGTGAATGGCGTGACTTTTAAGCGTGAAATTTTCACTTCTTTTGCTGATAATGTGGTTGTGATCAAATTATCATCCAGTAAAAAAGGAGGCTTGAATTTCTCTATTAACGCTTCTACTCCACATTTGAAAAAATCAATTTTTACAGAAAAGAATCAATTAGTAATTAACGGAACGAGCGGTTCAGCTGACAATAAAACTGGCAGGATTAATTTCAAAACGGTGGCTTTTCCTGTTTTAAAAGGCGGGAAACTGACATCAACTGAAAACCAATTGCATATTTCCGGAGCAGATGAAGTGGTCATTTATGTTTCAATCGCTACCAATTTCAAAAAATACAATGACCTTTCAGGAAATCCGGATCAGAGAGTTTCGGAATACTTAAAATCAGCTTTAAGCAAAAAATATGATACTGAATTACAAGCTCACATTCAAAAATATCAGAAATATTTTAATCGGGTAAGCCTAAATTTAGGAACAACAGATCAGGCAAAAAAAACAACGGATGTCAGAATTAAAGAATTCGCCCATTCAAGAGATCCTGATCTGGTGGCTTTATATTTCCAGTTTGGCCGTTATCTTTTGATCTCATCTTCACAACCGGGAACTCAGCCCGCGAATTTACAGGGAATCTGGAATTATCAGTTAAATCCAGCTTGGGACAGCAAATACACGGTTAATATCAATACTGAAATGAACTATTGGCCTGCTGAAAACACGAATTTAAGTGAAATGCACGAACCGTTGTTTGACATGATTCAGGATTTGTCGGTAACGGGACAGGAATCTGCCAAAGAAATGTATCACGCCAGAGGCTGGAATATGCATCACAATACCGATTTGTGGAGAATCACAGGAATTGTGGACGGTGGTTTTTACGGAATGTGGCCGATGGGCGGAGCCTGGCTTACACAACATCTCTGGAATCATTATTTGTACTCTGGAGACAAAGATTTCTTGAAAAAATATTATCCTGCATTGAAAGGTTCGGCTTTGTTTTATCTGGATGTTTTGCAACAGGATCCTTCCAAAAAATACTTGGTCGTTTCGCCTTCCATGTCGCCGGAAAATACCTATATGAAAAGTGTCGGAATTAGTGCGGGAACAACAATGGATAATCAGTTGGTCTTTGATGTTTTTAATAATTTTATTAATGCTTCAAAAGTTCTTAATGAAGATAAAAATCTTTCAGATGAAGTACAATCAGCTTTACAAAAACTTCCGCCCATGCAGATCGGGCAACATGCCCAGTTGCAGGAATGGCTGAAAGATATGGACCGAACCGATGATAAACACAGGCATATTTCGCATTTGTACGGACTATTTCCTTCGGGGCAGATTTCGCCTTTCAGAAATCCAGATTTAACGGAAGCTGCCAAAAATTCAATGATTTACCGTGGTGATAGATCTACAGGTTGGTCGATGGGCTGGAAAGTGAACTGGTGGGCAAGATTGCTGGATGGAAACCGCGCTTTTAAATTAATTTCAGATCAATTGTCTCCTGTTTCTAATGACGCTAAAGATCAGTCAGGAGGAACTTATCCTAATCTTCTGGATGCACATCCGCCGTTTCAAATTGATGGAAATTTTGGCTGTACTTCAGGAATAGCAGAAATGTTGCTCCAAAGTTATGATGGATATCTTTACATTTTACCGGCACTTCCCGATGCTCTTCCAAACGGTTCTGTAAAAGGGCTGAAAGCAAGAGGAGGTTTTGAAGTTGATATAGAATGGAAAAATTCTAAGCTGACGAAATTAGTTATAAAATCTACTTTAGGAGGAAATGCGAGAATGAGAATTGCGGCTTCGAGAACCTCAGCTTCCGGTGTTTTGGTGATTCCGAGAGCTTCAGCCACCGATGGATTAAAAGAAATAAAATCTAAAGCTAAACTAAAACCTGCAATGGGAGAAAACCCAAATGAATATTATCAGGTCAATACCATTAAAACTCCTCTCGTTTCTGATCAAGCTGAATTGAAAGGTTTTGTAGTTCCTGAAACCCAGGTTTTTGATTTTGATACCCAAAAAGGTGAAACTTATATTTTTGAAGTACGATAGTATTCAATAAATAATTAAAAAATAAATATCCCGCAGTCTCAAATCTGCACAGATCGTTTACTGTGAATTTTGAGACTGCGGGAATTTTGTTTTCTAAAACCAATAAAATTTAAACAAATAACAAAATGCAACCGATTTAACAAATTAAATCGATAACATTATAATTATATAAATAATAATACATCAAAATATAAAGCATTTAAATATTAAATATATAATTTTATTATCTAATCAAATACCAACAAATTACTATGAAAACAAGATTTAAGATCGCTGTTCTGACGGCAGCTCTATGTTCGGCTTTTACCTTGACAGGCTGCGGACAGGAAGACATCAAAACAGATCTGACGGAAAATCCAAACGGGCCTGCCATGAAAAGCATTCTTATGGCAAACGCAGTGGTTCCTTTGGCAGATTGTCTCGCTCCGGGATGGGCTTCTCAAAACGGTGGAACAACCGGTGGCGGAACCGCAGCTGAAACTACGGTTACAACCTACGCTCAATTAAAATCCGCTATCGAAAACACTGCCGTAAAAGTCATCAAAGTAACCGGAACAATCACAATTACTGCCCGTTTATCATTTCAGGATCAAACCGGAAAAACAATCTACGGAACGAGCGGAGCCAAATTGGTTTCAACGAATCAGACAAAAGACGGTTCGGGAATTATCAATATCAAAAGATGCAACAATATAGTCATCCGAAATCTGATTTTCGAAGGTCCCGGAGCGTATGATACAGATGGTTGGGATAATGCTATTTTAGACGATTGCCGAAATGTATGGATTGATCACTGTGAGTTTAGAGACGGTGTTGACGGAAATTTTGATATTAAAAACAAATCAGATTTCATCACGGTTTCTTACACGAAATTTCATTATTTAAAGCCTCCAACAGCAGGTGGTTCAGGTGGAACTGCTGATCACAGATTTTCAAACCTTATTGGTTCAAGTGACACTTCAACAGCAGATGCCGGAAAACTGAATGTCACATTCGTTCGCTGCTGGTGGGCACCGGGCTGCAGAGAGCGTATGCCTAGAGTGAGATTTGGAAAAATCCATATCGTTAACAGCTATTTCAACAGTTCTGTGAGCAATAAATGTATTGCTGCAGGCGTTCAGGCAAATATTCGTGTAGACGGAAACGTGTTTGAAAATGTAAAAGAGCCCATCAATTTCATGACCGGATATACGGCCGTAACCGTTACTTCAAACAATACATTTACGAATGTTACCGGAAATACGGCAGGAAGCGGAACGGCTTTCACTCCACCGTATACAATTCCAACGTTGTCTTTATCTTCCGTAAAATCTGATGTGACGGCAAATGCTGGAGCAACTTTAAGCGGGAACATCTGCAACTCTTTATAGGAAATTAAATACTAATTGATGAAAACAAGAAAGACTGAGGAATTCTCAGTCTTTTTATTGTGAGGAAATGTAATGTCATTTCTTACTTTCTGTAACATCCAGTCCCTTTTTATAAGAAGCTTTTCCCGCTCTCTGCACTCGCTATTTAGTATTTAGGGTTTCGGGGGGGTTTG
>Ga0307416_100000077_pt1:0-57500 | contig 71852 bp, 34 predicted proteins | sample DK1Cmetagenome_2_FD_203821 | JGI IMG/M metagenome (GOLD analysis project Ga0307416, IMG submission 203821) | Maize rhizosphere microbial communities from greenhouse at UC Davis, California, United States - DK15-C-3 | ecosystem: Host-associated > Plants > Roots > Rhizosphere > Soil...
CTACCACCAACACCCACTCAACCTTTTATTCGTTACTAATTCATTAGCTGTACTAAGTCTTGCTTGAGGGAATAGGGTTAAGCCGTCCTCACGAGGTATAATAGCATTATCTCTTCAACGTCGCTTGATGATCATTTTCTCTTTAAAGAGAGTCTAACTCCCTCTTGTCCAGATACGGAATCCATTCCTTGGTATTACTCTTCCTTTCAAGGATCTCACTTTGTAGGCTATACATTCAATAAAATGCACATTTCTTTTACGTTCTATAGTATCAATTCCTTTCCTTACAATCACTCTATCCTTTCTTCACCTTTTTTTCTATGTATTCAACCTAGGATACCAATCCCTTCCCTTTATGAATCCGAGCTCGCCCTCCGGGGGGATGAAGGAAAACTGCATTATTTGTTATCGTCCAACCACCTCAGCTTTGGAATACCTAATAACATACCTCCCTAGTTCCCCGCTATCGCTATCAGCCTTAAAGCCAACCTGATATGGCGAACAAAAGAAACCTAGCTTGAGCCTTCACTCTACCTAGAACCTAATTACTACCTAGCTTTACCTTCGCGGGTATTCTTACAATAGGGATACCATGATCAAATGTCTTCTGAATTCCACACCTCAAGGCAGCCATCCTCATAAAGGATAAGAGCTTTGTCATTGTTGTCGGCCAGTAATAACCCCTCGGACTCAATCTCTCTTTTGACTCTATATATGTGGGCACCTGATATCTATGAGGGTTCACCCACCCCGGTGACAGCATTCCTTTCTATTGCGCCTAAAATCTCTATTTCTGCAAATATGTCACGTGTTTCTATTGTTGCTTCCTATGGGGGTACATTACAACAAATCTTCTTTTTCTGCAGCATTGCTTCTATGATCTTAGGAGCACTGGCCGCCATGGCCCAAACGAAAGTAAAAAGACCTCTAGCTCATAGTTCGATTGGACATGTAGGTTATATTCGTACTGGTTTCTCATGTGGAACCATAGAAGGAATTCAATCACTACTAATTGGTATATTTATTTATGCATCAATGACGATAGATGCATTCGCCATAGTTCCAGCATTACGGCAAACCCGTGTCAAATATATAGCGGATTTGGGCGCTCTAGCCAAAACGAATCCTATTTTGGCTATGACCTTCTCCATTACAATGTTCTCATACGCAGGAATACCCCCGTTAGCCGGCTTTTGTAGCAAATTCTATTTGTTCTTCGCCGCTTTGGGTTGTGGGGCTTACTTCCTAGCCCCAGTGGGAGTAGTGACTAGCGTTATAGGTCGTTGGGCGGCCGGAAGGTTGCCATGAGTAAGGTTGGGAGACCGAAGGCTGTTTTCCGTGCACCGGACACGTAGCTTACCGAATCAGTTGCAACACAGATGGGAATGCATGCTACGAAAGACAGGGTCGAGTCTGATACATCAACCGTCGACTCCATATCCTTGTACGAGTCCACAATCACTACACGAGATGAACCTGGGTTTGGTGAATGGAAGTTGGCCTTAGGTGTAATAGGACTCCCAGTTACTGCGCGCGATCGTATACTGGGGTGCTCCCCGTCGGTTGTTGGAACGACGCGAGCCGGGCCTCGATTCCTTTCATAAAGATGAAGGGACAGAGGTGACTAATTCCCCATCTCATTTGGGGCGGAAAACGAATCGACATCTCGATGTGATACAGCCCTTTCCATTTTCGTTGGGAAAGAACGGCGAAGTCCATCCGAACCCTCCAATGAAGAAATAAGAGGAGAGCAAAGCGCCAATGGCGCGCGAAGGCGGAAGGGGCACGGAGAAATAAAGAAGTGTGGAGGAGAAGCAGCTTCGCTTCCTGGGCCCAAAGCAGTGCTTTGTTTCCTGGCCAAATCAAGGATTTGGGGCTGATTGCAAAAGATATCTGAATAGAAAGATAGATCCATCCATCTATCCAGATATCTAAAAAAGAATCGATTTTGATTTCATGAAACCTTTGATTCAAAGAACTGCGCTTAGCCCCCCCGCTCATGAAACGGCTCTGCTGCAATGGATGGCAGAGGGTCCGTAGTACCCGAAGCACTGGAGTGATCCAGTAGCCGGGAAGGGGCCTAGAAGTGCCTACTACTACACCACACTACACTTGGCTCTACACATTTACAGAGCTTACCCCTGTCCAGTGTCTGGCAGAACGTTGGGGGCTTCAATCGTCGACTCGTTATCCCCATCTCAGCCCAGGCTAACGGAGCCTGACTTATTCAGGGGAGAGAGTGGAGCCTATCGAAGCACTCTTGAGAGTAAGATCCTTGGCTCCTCTTCATTCTCTACAGGGGTCTCTGCCCACATGGAAGCGGGGCAGAGATGGATAAGATCAAACACGGGAATAAGAAGCATTTAAAATGCCTTTTTTATCATTTTTATAGAGGGGGATGGATAAAGTGGGCAAAACAGACTCACATTTTTCAATCGAAAAGATGGGTTCCTTTTTCGTCTCGACAAAGAAAGAATCATCTTGAAAACGCTCCTAACCCCTTCGTAGGGCCGTGTATAGTAAGTGATCCGAACCTGCCCGGAGCGAGCCCCCCCTTAGAGGCAAGTGAAGTTGGTGAGCCGTATGATGGGCAACTATCTCCTGCGGTTCGGAGAGGACTCAGCTGTTAGTTAGTACCCCCTTGGTTTCGGGGTGGACCCTTTCACTCTATTTTATTATATACGCTTAGCGAAAAGAATGTTTTTTGATAGACCTAGGACATGGATTCTATATGAACCAATGGATCGTGACAAGTCGTTACTACTAGCAATGACTTCCTCTTTCATTACTTCATCCTTTCCATATCCCTCTCCCTTGTTCGATCTTACTCATCAAATGGCACTCAGTTCATATCTGTAAATTCGATCATTTACAAGGTTCAAAGAAAGGGTGGACTGCAGGTAAGCACTAATGAAAACCTCTGCATTTCCGTGATTCAAAAACAAGGGCGTACGTAGCCCATTGTAGATTCCAGCCGAGAAGATTAAGGAATTGTGACAGCAACCATGTTACTTGCTAAATTTTGCCTATATCTACTCCAAAACTGGAGGCATTCATCGAAAGCTAGCAAGAGTATTTCATCCTTAGTGAACTGAGAGATGTTCTATCGCTCCGCGCCTTATTTACTTATTCAGTCTAAATACGCTCCTTCGGGCATAATAAGCAGAGTCTGGGAGTTATAGAAAGTAGGTCAAGTAGTGAAGAAGTTGGGTCTTGGGTAAGCATGTTGGACTAGATAGAAAGACGCATTACTTCGGACTTGGGTAACTCTTGACGCCGATATAGATGTGTTTTCTTTTTGCCTATAAGAAATCAATCCTCCTTTATGTATGACTGGGCTTGTGAGAAGTGGTCTAATACTATCTATTCAGATATGTCTCTTCTTATCTTATGGATAAGCTAGGGAGGGCATAGGTAATTGCTTGGGGGGGCTAGTCAATGAAGAATTGAGTATCTAATAATAATTTCTTGTGGGCAAGAGTAGGGTTGACTTGGTAGGTAGAACTATTCTTATGGCTAAGAAGCTAGGCCGATATGCTCATACTAAGTGCTGTAATCTCTCATTCATGCGCATTAAGGAAATTGTAAAGAAGAAAGTAAAACGCTCTACGCCTCGTCGAATAAGAGTGTTTCCGGATCATATCTATTCTTCTCGGGTACTCTTTCTTAATGAGAAAATCATAACTTGATCCGATCTTTATGTCGCACAGTGGTGTCCCAGGCTAGGGCTGCAGGTCCAGCATAAGAATCTAAACTAAAAAAGTATGTTTACGTGGTCCATAAATAATGGTGACAGAAATCCCTCCTACTGCGCCTCAACTTGGACTGGAGCTTTCGGGTCTCTAGGTATTGAATTAAAGAACGGGTTTAGCTTTGCTTTGGGGGGAGTCCTGGTGGGGAGATATGCTAGCAGGTAATGGCTCAGCTTCTACTTAAAAAGCGTTTTAAGCGGGTTTCCCTATTTATTTGCGGGTCTCTCGTACAAGATTCTATCAGTTACAGCGGATTCAAGGGATGGAGCCAGATCTACTATCCGCTTGCTGTCCCTAAGCTGATAATTGCCCGAGCCTATTTGTTTTTTTCCGGGGAGGGGCACATAGCGATAGATACTTTAGAAACCTATCACTAAGAATAAGAAGCGGGCTCACTGAAAACCAAACTGTTCGTATTTCTTTAAAACGCTGCTGCCCTAGCCGGGGGTCTGTCTATAGAAGAAGGGAATCAATAGGAAGGAGTCTAGCCCGAGTGAAGGGTTGATTCAACCAAAGCAAGAAACAACCCTATCTTCTGAGTGAAGGGACAACCCAATCATTCCTAAGTACCAGAGCCATGGCGCGGAGTACCATTACATTACCGGCACTTTTCTTTGAATCACTTCTTTGATCATTAAGATCCTGTTCCCCGAGCAACCCGATCCGATATTCCTTAACTGCTATCTTTCCTTGCTTTTAAATAAACAACTACTTCATTTCAATTCATTTGCAAGACCAGGCTTGCTCTCCGAGGTGGCATCCCCTCCTAAGCGAAATACTAGAGTAGAGGGCTTCCCGTCTTTACTTGCTTCTGGTTGATGACAGCTACATCCTTAGCTGGTTTGACAACCCTTGCTAGCTTCTTACTTTCTTACTTCCTCGCTCGCGCTTGGGGTTCCCCCTAATCCGAGTGTTCTTCCAAAACAGCTATCCACCGACTAATACTTACCTGCCTCCTTACCCGCTTTCCAAAAACCCTATCTGTCATTGCATTGCCGTGGTTTCGCACCTCCTACGCCAATACTTGCTTAAATAAATTCTCTAGGGAAGTAGGGCTTCAAGGAAGTAGACAACCACTTATCGTTATCGGGGAGGATGGATGGTTGTCCCTTCTTCTCAATAGAATCCGATAGACAAGAATCGAAAGCAGCTGATTTATTCCTCAAGTAAGTCAGTTGATGATTCAATTCCTTCAAGGCAAGAGTGGGGCATCTAGATCGATTCGTTTTCCGGTTGTTATACCGCGAATAGAAAGAATTCTGATTATCTGTTGAGGCAAGCTATTCATCATTAACAGGAAAGATCCCAAAGCTGTTATTGCTAACATGGGATAGCCTGACTCTACGCTACAATCTCTATTTTCTTATGATATTGAATCTGGCTTCTATTATTCAATCTCTAGTTACCGTGGGAAAAGAAAGAGACAAGAGCTCTTAGTCCGACAAGACAAGAGAGGATATGCCTCCAAAAGCTTCTTCAATAGCAGTGGATTGAATTCATCTGCACACTGATAATTCACCAAAAACAAGAGGAAAGAGAGCAGTGGATGATTTAACACTAAGCCAATCTTGAACAGCAGAGGGTTCATCTCTATCTTTAGACTTGGGATGGGAAAAACTTCAGTTGTTGGTTGGATTACTGGCTGAAACAATAGACCTGTTGGTTAGAAAAGCCATTATTTCACAACTGTTAAGGATTACTTCAGGAGGACCTATTAATAGTGCTTTGATCCCTGCTTAGTGTTTTCAAAAGATAGTTGGAAAGGTAGGTCTATTTCTTCTTTATCTTTGTAGATCAACCTAGCTTTGTACATGCTATTGCTTCTACAATTCACAAGAGTCATTTCTCCCCAAAAATAAATAAGGTTCACTCCAGGTTCTTAATAGGCAGTAGGCCCCTAAGTCAAAACTACCATAACTTCTTTCTTACAATCCGATTACTATTTGATCGAGAGATAGGCACATTTCTCCATGATATAAACTATCCAATCCACCTCTTCTATTATGAAATATAAACCAGACATCGTCGGCGTAAGAACAAGACGGATACTTCTCCTCCACCCTTGGAACGAGTAGTAGCTTCTAGTTTCGCAGGAATGACTAGAACGCTCAGATATGGAATTCTTTTAGGCTAGCTCCGGGCTTGCTGTTACAAGCGATTCGAATAGTTTTCCTGTGCTAGTTGTGTTGTACAGTACTATACTACAACTACATTTCTTTCCTATTGCTTACCCGGTCTTATAGCTCTACTTTTGAAACCGAACGAGTATTGCTAGTTGTTACAAACAAACCCACCAAGCTATCTCATCCTCCTCCCCCGGGTTTCCTTCCCGCGACCTGTGCTAGTAGTATGTCTCCGTTGCTATTTACTTTCTCGAATAGACTAGTTGGACAGCTATCTACGCATTTACCAGTGCTACTTTAACGAATCGGGTAGTTGGACAGCAGGAACTCTTTTTTCTTACTACTCGTCCAGTACTAGCATCCTTTGCCTTCTCTATCATTCCAGAGCTTCTCAGCAGACAATCTCAGCCCCCTAGTTTAAGTCTACGTCCTCAGGGGCGCCCTTTACTTGGTTGAGATCTAACCACCTTATGATAGCACCCCAATATTGACGATCATAGATCCAGGCGGGCCCCCCTACCCAGAGACATTATAGCTCATCGGTCTATCAAGATAATAAAATTCATTAATGAAATTCCTGAGGAGAAAAGCTTTGTCTGGGCTCAAATTCCAATACCATTGATCGAGGATAGGGTTTTGAAGGAGGAGATGCAAGAGGGGTCACCATTGTTTACTTTTCATGCCTACTTGCCGGCGGAAGCGAGTTACGGCTTTGCTTCTTTCGTGATTCACTTGGAATTCACTTTCTTTCTTTGCATTCAATTCTAACTTTGGGATTCCAGAACATTCAAGAAAGAAGGTCAAAGGACTCAGGCTTTAATGCCAAAGTACTGGGCAGAGCGTACTTACCTACTTAGACAAGAGGGATACTTATAGATCTCTATGAGCGTAAGGCAAAGTGGGCAAGACTACTTCCACAACTACATTTTCGCCATTTTTGTTATAGCCCTTGCGGCTGCTGAAGCAGCTATTGGACTATCCATTCTTTCTTCCATCCATCGTAACAGGAAATCAACTCGTATCAATCAATCCAATTTTTGGAATAATTAGACATAGAATCCCCTAAACAAAGGGGCATATATAATAATAAGAAACATTAAGATGAATAGAAATCAAATCTTATTTTCTTATTAGTGTTTAATAATATCCTTTTTTTTAGTAGGTTATTTCATAGTATTGTTTTTTACTTATTGAATATTGCATTTTTGCAATTCATTGATATTGCAATAATTTATATTGAAAAGATGATAGCAAATTTATTGGCTAATTCGAATTAGTATGTAGAATTCGTATAATTATAACTGTTGAAGCCTTAAATTCAAGTCTCTTGGCTTTCTAAGATCAGAGGAGGAAAAGAATGAAGGTGTGGGCGGGAAGGAGGAGGCAAGGCCCCCTCAATGTGTATTCGACTACTCATTACGGAACCACCGATTGATCCGATTAGACTTCCCGCGGGGTAGCACGGGGAACTTGCTGAATCAACTCCTTGGAATCGGAGGCCTGACTGAGGGTCAATCCTATGGTAACCTCAACCTAGGAATGCCTGTTTCACTTCCTTGACAGAGCCAACTGAGATGCTCTGTCTCGATGTTGACCTAACATGGATTGATTAGAAATTCTGAAGGGTCTCATCCTGATCTCGCAAAGGATCAGCAATAGCTGTGTGTACTCGAGGACTCTTAGGGAAAGAAAAGCACTTTTCTCTCTCAGCAGTTAGACCGGCTATGGGCGGGTTGGTTATATACTGCGCCTTCCTTCTTTCGAACCTTTTGGTATGTATTGCCCCAGAATAGAATAGATCAGATCCACCGGACCAGAAACTCAATTCCGCACTGCTGCTGAGTCGTCGGGCTTATCCACCTCAGGGATTCGTGGAATTTCCGTTTTTGAATTGCGTTGGGGGAAATCTACCAAAGCTAGGCAGATAGATAGACTCCTTTCCCGCTGCTAAGGGAGAGCAAGAAACTAAATCACATGATTTTTCACCAGCGCCCTTTTTTTTGCGGGTACTAAGAGTCCTCTCACTACCAACCAGCAGACATCATCATCTGGCTGGGTCTTGCCGGTATCAACAACGAGAAAGAAGAACCAAATGGAAACAGCAACTAACTATGGCTCTTGGCCCAGACAACGTCCTAGGCGTAGGGGAGATCAAAACAAGAAGTCACGCCTAGACGACGACGCCCGTCCTGGGCTGCAGTAAGTAGATCGAGAGGTCGTTCCGCCCCTTGTCCCCGAAGATGGGTAATATGTTCTCATACAATGTTGCTCCAACTTTTTTCTAGAGGGCCTAGCTGGCGAGCGATCCCAGTCCGCGGCAGAGAACAAGACAGCAAGCGAGCGTACCTTTGTTCGCTTCTTTTCCACCAAGCACAGAAGTTTAAGGAGAACTGTAGGTCGGTGGCTACCTAAGGAAACTCCGATTCGATCCGCCCCCCGGCTGGGAGGCATCTACCTCATCCCGATCACAAGGAGAGGTTCACCATGATGGGGGGGTCAGGTACTTGAATTCTTTTCGTTCCGGAAAGAATTCAATGCATAGGGGACCATCCTTTTTTTTGCGGCATGCTCTCTGATTTACGGATTCGCAGGGGGCCGAGGGCCAACCTTAGTTGACTGACAATGACAAAGGCTTGCGAAACAAAGTAGCGCCTTTGAAATGGAATCTTAATTAAGTAGTCGTCTATCAGTGGTGCGAAGCAGCTTTGCCCCGGGGAGCGAAAGGTTATACCTTTGTAAGCGAACAGCGGTTCTTCTATGTAGGGTATTCCTCCTTTACTCTCTTAATTAACGTCGAGCTAAGTGACTTTGTGTAGCGTAGTAGAATGAAGGCTACGTACGCACCGACACTCTCTTATCCCTAAGCCTCTTCTCTAACTCGCTCGCCTACAAAAAATAGTAGGCGAGGCACTCAGCCGCTGACTTTGACTGTACTGTAGTGTAGTGTAGTATACTTTCGTCGCCTTTTCTTTTAGAACCCTTTCTCATGTTCTTTCATTCATCAAGTAGGCGAACCGTCAGGTCCTTAGTAGCGTTGACAAAGAAGAAGAGCCAAAAAGAAAGCTAGAATTTCCATTCCAATAGTGAGACCAGCTTGACAAGCTACCTTTCGGGTGCGAAGATCATTTTTTATGACTTCCACTTCTCGATCCCGGCCCGGAAAAGTGACCGACCCAATGAAAGAAAGGGTTTATGAGCCCTAGCCCTGTAAGCCCACACCTGTGTAGAGTAGATCGTTCAACACCTGCGGCACAAACCCATTTTTGACCAATTGGTCCGTATATCATAGGCGACCGAACGGCCGCCCCCCGTCTTACTAGACCAACCTGCTATAATTATTCCATAAACACCTAGCGAAGATATGGCAAACAAATAAAGTAGCCCTATGTTCGGATCTGACAATACCATACCATAATCAAAAGGTACAACGGCCCAAGCGACCAGACTTAACATAAATGTAGCCACTGGAGCCATTCTAAAAAGGGAGAAATTAGCACTACTTGGTGAAATAGGTTCTTTTAGAATCAATTTAAAACCATCTGCTAGAGGTTGTAACAATCCGAACGATCCCACTACATCAGGACCCTTTCGACGTTGCACAAAAGCCATTACTTTACGTTCAGCTAGCACTAAAAAGGCTACTCCTAGTAGAAGTGGTAGAATTAAACAAAGTATTTCCGCTGGAACAGCTATGTACGTTTTCGATTTTCTATTCACTCATGATCGGGCCTGACCTGGTCGACCCGATCAAACTATTGAACTTATGATCTGGCCTGGTTGACCCAATCATGATATTGAAGGATGGGACCTTTTCTCGATAAACTCCGGATCCCGAGAAGTTTTGAAGATGGTGCTCCTGTTACGTTACTTCGAATGGAATCCTCACTTGACTAAGCATAAGCGAAAAACGTGGCTGAGAGTAAGCAATCCCCTTTCCTAGTGGTTGAGTCATGATCAGAAATATTGCGAAAGAAAGTGAAATGTCCTATCGTCGTCCCAATTTGGGTAATCCACGATGTCTTCATTTTATGTACCCATCTTTACTCGTTTTCGGTGTATCGATAGTTCGTTGTACTACACTTTGAACTAACCTAGAGTAGAGGCCGTGCTTAGGAAAAAATCGATATCAGTGAAGTAATCCCGGAACTCTAGAAATCGTGAAGAATTTCTTCCATTTTGTTCAATATCGCGAATATAGCGGAAAAGGGCCCCCTCTAGAACATTCCTTTGAATGGAATTGTTCATTGGGTTCGACTTGTTGTTCGAAAAAATCGAAAGCAGTCTCTCGTATGTTATTGTAAGGTGATTCATTCATAATATTTATTATGTGCGGTTTCAAGATGCTAAAAAAGTATATTTTGTAATCGGCTTTTGAGCTCCATTATGTGTACTTCATCAATTTAGGAATTATGGACTTGGCGGTAGTGGTCAATACTAACTGCACCGTCTAAATGCTCCCTGACCAAGTTAGCGTACTCGCCAGGGTTGAGTTGAGGGCCCGTGCGCTAATTGGGCTTCGAGGTTGGCTTGGCTATACGCGAAAAAAGCTCGCTTTCTACTGATCTGCGGCCTGTTCTGTCCTAAACAGTTCCTGAATGTTATTTGTTTCATAGGAAGATTCCAAAAGCACATTGATGCCGAAAGAATCTTCGGAACCGGTGGAGAGGCTATTCTGATTGAAGGCTAGACAAATAACATGACTGAGGTATGTAAATCAAACCAGTGAAATAGCTTTATAATATTAGATAGATATAGAATATCAAAAGCAAAAGCCTGATAATGGGTTTCAAACACGAAAGAAGAAAAGAAAAAAAGAAAATTATAGCTTTCTTTTTTTTTGGTGCGTGCTTTTCGCCTGCCTTCCCGACCACGGATAGGCTACGGGGCTTTGCACTTCGGCCCCTGTGAATACCACATCAAGGTGACAGGATTCGAACCTATGGCCCTCTGTACCCAAAACAGATGCGCTGACCAGACTGCGCTACACCTCGTCTCCCCCCCGGAACATATGGTATGGATCTACCCGATCGAAAAAGACTCGAACCGCAGTCGCCCACCCCGCGGCACAGGGAGGCGAGAACCACCGCTTTTAGGAAATAAGCCTACAATTTGATTTGATTCTCGTCTCGTTTCACTTGCATTTTCTTTCGGAATGACTTGATCGTTCTGAGAGTGGAATCGAACCACTCACTCCGGAAGGATTTAGAGTCCAAAGGGCCCAGCGAAAGAAGTCCCACGCCAGCAGCCTGCCAGAACCATTAATACAGGGTTTGATCCACTGAACACCCACACAATCTCGATTTGACAGATCATCGCCATCTCTTTGGACATGCATGTGTTAAGCAAATGGACTGAACTGAATGAAGAGTGATGTCACATCGCATTTTCGATCTTAGGCGAACGATGGGTTACCGGGTCTACGACCTCGCAAGGCACTACTGTAGACCTCTTTGGGCCAGACGCTTTCTCAATCAAAAATGGAAAGAAGGAGTGAGTCTATCACCTACGTCATTTCTCAAGCAAAAATGGAAGCATTAAGTCATCGTTCCGTCATACAACATCTAAGGTCATCCCTTACGACTTCCCTACATCACCCTTCTAAGCTCCTTTGCCCTATGACAAAAGTCTACTTTGAATGAATGATCATTTTACGGTTCGATTCCGGCTCGTGACATGAAGAAGAAGTCCCAAACAGGGATCAGATGAGTTTGCACAGCGTTACTTTTTGTTCTTCGTTGACGGAAAATCAAACGGTTCCCGGTCTTTTCAGAAGACTATGCTTACTTTCTTTTCTCTTACCGGTCTTTTCAATCAAGGAAATGTATTCCGTTCCTCGAATCGGGACTTTCTTTGTCGAGGATCTCTGGTACTCCATCGAGTTTCCGTTTCTTCTTCTAATGGCTGTGTCCGTCTAAGGTGGCTGGCTATTTGAGCGATTTAAGTATCGCGGTTGTCTTGAGCTCTGGATTGATGGACGGGGCTGGGTTCAATTTCAACTCGGAGATAGCCGGGTCTATAGCTATAGTAAGAGCCGCTTTGTGAACAGCATCGGATAACATAGCAAGGGTAGCCGCAATAGAGCAATTATGCCTTAAGCCCAAAACTCTTCCTTTCGGGGAAGGAAGAAAAGACTTTTCTTATTCCAAGCCAGCTACGGGACAAGTGAAACGGGCAGTTAGTTCAGTGAGGACAGCAGTTCCAGCAAAGACAGTGGAATGGTAAAGCTGTTCATTCTCAACGGGAAAGGATTTCTCTATTGCAACGGGGCTAGTTTCAACAAGGTGAGCAAAGCTAGATACTTAGGCTTGTCCAGTTGTTCCACCAACCCCTGCTCCCGACCCAGGTACATTCTTCTTGGCAGCTCAAGACCTTTCTTGTTCCTTGCTCCCGTGGATCGATACTAGTTACTTACCTTTAATCTTAGCTTAGTGTCTTTTACCTAACCTACTCGCTCGCCGAGCTTTTTTTATCTTGGTTATTGGCTTTTTTACTCAAGTTAGAGCTTTTCTTTCCTGGCTTTTTCACTCGCTTGGCTTTAGCTCATTTTTTTGTCCATTTCTTCTCTTTACAGATCCCCTCGAAGTATCCAGAAGAATGGCAATGCAAAATAATAGCAATAGTCGTCTCGTAGGTGCTGGTGAAAGAATAGCTTATGGGGCTGGAGTCAAAGGAGCTTTCATAGACATAGAAATCATAATAGAAAGAGCAGGCCTGCGAGCAGCGAGTGCCCTTTGTAAGTTGCGAGCCTGCCTGTCAAACCATAGGCGCCTTACCGCCCCCCCTTTCTTTTTTGAATTAGAAAGAAGGGGATGAAAGACAAAGAAAGAGATCAGGTTATTTATGATCGGAGAAAAGGAAGGGGCGTGGTTGATGTGTCACTGGGAACCCGTAGGAAGGGGAGACGACCGGCCTCATTCACATCTGAAATCGCCAACATGAACACAAACGAAATCGTCGAATTTCGTATAGAAAGAAAAGGAACCACTTCTATTCTCTTCTCTTTTCTTAGGTATATGAAGAATTGCTTTTTGGTCCCTTTCGTCCAGTGGTTAGGACATCGTCTTTTCATGTCGAAGACACGGGTTCGATTCCCGTAAGGGATATTACTTCATCCTGGCCTTCAAATCGTTGGTGCTGATTATCATATAATCTCCTTGCTTTGGAGTGAAGAAAAGAAGTTCGATCAGTTCATTCAATTAGGAAGCGTCAGACTAGGCCTTTCTTTCAACGAATGTCTCATTCTAATCTACCTACCCGGATCCCTTTGCTACTAAGCGAGCCAACTATCTATCGACAGACCCATCAGCTTTGCACTTAACTAACCCATTTATTTCCAACAGTTTGACGCCCCATTCCTCGTTTTCCCACTTGTACTTCTATGCCTTGCCCCATAGAGAGGAGTCTTCTTTCTTCGGAAAAACGGCTGAATTCGATTAAGTATTCCCATAGAGAAAAAAGCCCACTAATAACTGGAGCTGGAGGTAGTAGCCCTTCCTCTTTGGTCTAGTTGACCGCAGCACCCATTGCCGAAAGCAGCTCATACGGGGGTATTTCCTTGGCCAACGCTTCTAGTAGGAGGCATATTCCTTTCTCCCGAGGGTGAGGTTTCTCACTTTTGCCTATGGCTGGCATAACCAAATCTAGAGCGGAGTGAGCCAATCCATTTGTAACCGTTTCAAAGTCTTCTGCGGCATCTTCTGGATCAGAATCTCCTGCTCAACCGAGAATGAATTCATTTTCATTGTATTATGTGGCAGTCCCACTACTTTCCACCATGGAAGCGAATCGATGATCCTGTCCAGAGTATCTTTATGAAGAATATCCTAGCCTAGTCATAGCTTTCTTTGTAAATGATCTCTCCTCTGCATCGCTGGAAAAGTTCTCAACCGGATTATCGGAGAACAACCGCACTCAACCAAGAACTTCCCCTTCCCCCATTTCCCTGTCTTCGCTATTTTGCTTTTCTACTGCTTGCTCCCCGAGCTCCCTATCCGAGTAAGTCCTACCTTCCTGGTTGGCAAGTAGTAAACCCTACTTCCCTTTCAAATCCTTGATTTGATCATCTTCATTCCATGGTGGACGGAGGAAAACTAGTTACAAATGTTCTTTGCTCGTGATACTTTGAATTGAAAGAGGAACGCTTGCAACGATAGCCCTTGTCAAGCAAAGCATCCTAGTGTGAAAAAGCAAGAAAATGCACTGACTGGCCCTGCCTTCAGCCGTACTCTCCTTTCATCTGGGTGGGTACTAGTTTGAAAGCAGGAACTCGGAAAGGAGGCACGGTTTTAGCAAGAAGCAAGGAATTCCAATTCATAGGAAAGCCAGCCCTTCGAAGAAAACGGAAGTGCTAGCAACGAAAGCAGCAGGGCCACGAATCGGATTAACAGATAGGGATCAGGTTGTTGTTGAAGTTCAGTAAAGAGCAGGGCCAAGCCAAGCCGGATTAGCAGAAGAAAAAAAGAAAGAGAAGGGATACCCTTGCATCCCTTCTCTTTCCATTTTCAATATTACAGATTATCTAATCTTTGTTGCTGCTTAGGACTAGGCGAACATCAGATGAGATGAAAGCTAGTACTACCTCATACGATACGGTGAAGAAATTCTAATCTGCTCTAGAAAACCACTTTTCATGTTCCAGATATAGCACGTAGGTTGTGACTCCACATGGGGAGCTGAGGGACATAACATGATAATAGAAGGTCATCCTAGGTAGAGCTGTAGCACAGATCCACGGAGCGGGAGGTAAGAGGAAAAGAAAAGAATACCACCATAAAAGAAAATTGTGCCCTCTTGAGCCCTAAACCTAGGAGCAATGGTTTCTCTCCTTCCCAAACTGCAACCGCAACCAGTTCTAATTCAAACAGACAGTGTGGTGGAGTTCAATCAGAAACTCTCCTTCATCCCTCTTCAAATGCATTCCTCACTACGAGATTGAATATGTTTTCCCAGCCTCCCACCAGTAGGCGAATCCCTCCAACCAATGACTACACTACCTTGGTTATCCGCTTTCATGTCTTGGATTGAGCTTTCTAACTCTTATTATAGTTGGGTGGGCGGAAAGAAAGGACAAGATTCCTGCTTCGTTCAAAGTCCTAGTCCTGTCTCCTGATATCTCGCCCGCTATTTCTATCTCCGCTAAACCTAGTCACTTGGCTAGCTATACTTCTATAGGAACTATCTAAGCTATACTTTACTTGACATGACTGCCTATCCTGGAACTAAAAGTCTTAAATACGTCTCTCTTGGCTACCCGTGACTTGCGTTGACCTATCCCTACTACTTGGTTATTAGCTTACCCTTTTATACCTATTAGAAACCCTAGCTAGCTTGTAAACACCTATCTCGTGCTTTACTTCTATACTGACCTAAACGTGAACTGAACAATATGCCTACCTTTTTTATGTTTCTCAACAATAAGCATCCCGTGGTGACAACAAACCATATGCCAACAAACAACTCCTTAAAATGCTTATATGTATACAGCTTGGCCTTGCCTTGCTATTCACAAATGTCTATCAGCTTCTCCTGCTTCTATACTTGCCTATCTGTGACATGACCTATTCCTACTTGCTTTGTCAACTACTTTACGATACTTAACTTAACTTTACGATACTTTACTTTATCCCCAGACCTATAAACAATGGGTCTCAATTCGGGAGGAAGAACCGGTAAATTGTACATACGAATGTCAATCTTCATTTAATACACTGGTAGGGGTCGATCAGGCAAATCCCAAAGCCCCGAACTGCTCTACTGATCTTCTCTCTCTTCAGACTCACTGAACCAGACTCCTTTTGCACTGAGAACACAATTAAGAACCCTCCTTCTCACATCACAAGAAGGCAAACCTTGTACGTTGATCGAATCTTCTTTCGCATCCAGAAGAGAGGCTGTGGGCTATCCGAGAGAGTGGTTCAGGTGACTACCGGAGTCATTGATTAAGCAGGTCAGATGGGCTTAGTAGGGCTCGAACCTACAATATCACCGTTATGAGCGGTACGTTTCAACCAATTAAACTATAAGCCCAATCGGATCTCTACATGCCGGGAAGAGCGGACAGAAAGAGGAGACCCTTTGCTCTATCTCCTTCTTCCTCTTCCCGGGGCCCCGGAGGGCAAGCCCTATTAAAGAAGCTAAGTGACTTTCGTCACTCAAGTAGTGAGTTTGAGAGTGGCCGTTAGGGCGACCACTTGTACTTCTAGGCCTTGGCGACCTATAGTCTTGTTACGCAACACAGCTTCACTCGATTCAGTAAATCAATAGTTCAAACCAGCCCACTAATAGCTTAGATAGTGGCCCTTCCACTTTGGTTTGGTATAGTTGACCCTACCTATTGACTCAAGGTAAGACCTCTGACTCAAGGTTCATAGGAAGGGGGAACCCAGACGTAGTGGGATGTAGGCTTCAGTTGTTTTGGTACTTTTGCACTACCTACGTCTTATTATTTATTTTGTAACCGGCTTTTCACCGGCAGGTCAGTAGGCCTTTTAGAAGGCGAACAAACGAAAGTTCTCCGCGGGCGCTAGCGCTATCTTGTTCGCTTTTGTCAACTGAAGTCGCGCGTAGCGCCAACTAACTGATAGCTGATAGAGCGCGGAGCCCCGAGTCTAAGCGAGCAGAGCCATTTCTTTGTCGTCAAAAGAAAAAAAAAGTACTAAAGGCGAAGGGCATTCTGTTGTACAGCTACTTTGGTTTTGGTATAGTTACAAAGGTAACCGGTAGGTGACTGTTGAATCGACAGTAGTTACGAAAGGGGGAAATAGCTCAGTTGGTTAGAGTGCTGGTCTGTCACGCCAGAAGTCGCGGGTTCGAACCCCGTTTTCCCCGCACGATCTTCCTCTTCCTGCCCGACTCATTTTGTCTTCACTGGAAGCTGCTGATCCCAGCGTAGCATTCAAGACAATTGTTCCTTCTTCGGTCTCCCTCCACCCCCTTCGTTTGTTGTGGGTCGCGTCTCACCGCAGGCACTTAATGAAAATGAATGAGTGAAGATCTTCCTTCCCCCCTTGTGTCTTACCAAGGACTGAGTTCCCACTTGTGGCGAAAAAAAAGTATACCATCCCACCCGGCCTCCCCCCGGGGGGTTAAGGTTCCTCTCGGAGACTGCCAGTCTACAAGAAGCTGGCAGAGCTTTAGCCATTGGACCACATCCATCCATCCTCCTACCTAAACAGTGACGCCTTTTCTTGTTCGTTCTTCGAATTACGCTAGTGGAGACTAATTCCTTCCGGCTAATGAAGATACTACCCCAGTCTTCCCATTCATTCCCAGTGGATCCTTTTCATTGAACGAACCAAGTTCACCTATACGAGAGTGAGGAATAGAAATCCTACAATCAACTTCCCACTTTTTATGTCCCGTTTGACGATTCTGCTGCGTCTTTAGAAAAGAAAAAGGAGAAGGACAGGGTCAGAAAAGCGATAACTATCAATTCGAATTCAGAATGAATCAAATCTCCCCAAGTAGGATTCGAACCTACGACCAGTCAGTTAACAGCCGACCGCTCTACCACTGAGCTACTGAGGAAGAACGGACTTAAGGAAGCTGACTCTCGTTCTTTGGACCAACCAACCGAAAAGAAAAAAAGTTAGTCACTTTTTCTCTTTTCCGGGAGAAAGGGTGACGATAGCAATCCCCTTTGCCTCCCCGGCCGGGGAGCCCCCAGGACAGGACAAGGGGGGCGGCGGGGATTAATAAAGAATGGGTTGGCAAATATCTCACTTAATGGTGGGAGGGGAGTATTTAGTCTTAGTCTGCCTTTAGGTTAGGGTTTTATTTGAAATCAAAATAGAAATGCCTCCTAGAAATGAAATAGCTGAATTCTTTATCCTTAAAAGACTGGAATCCCTCCAACCAATGACTACTCAACCTTTATCACAATCTCAACTGCTTTCCACAGAAAGTATTACCTGAGGTTGAACATTTATCCCTTCAACCTGATTGCCTTAAACATTCATAGCTAACAGTTGACATCGTCTTTCCTTAATAAAAGAAGTAAACTATTTAACGGTTTTAGTTTGTCAGCTTTCACCACTTCTGTTTTGTCTTCCTCGACTATACATTCTCTTACTCCAAAAGGGTCTAACCCAGACAGAGATTACTTTTCGATAACACACCTAGTTCGGGGGTTGATTAACAGGAAAGCCCGCGGCCTACCACTACGAATTTATAGCTATAAAGGGTCACAGTATGAAACTGCTACCCATTTGATGCACAAGGATGCTATGGTTAAAGCTAATATCTACTCAGCTGTTCCCCGACTTAGGCTATATAATCCATCTTAGGTACAGTAACCTAGACTCGAACTCACTATACAGGAAACCAACCGTTCAACGAAATGTGTGCTCAATTTATTAGAATACGCTTGTAAATCCTCTTCTAAATTCTTACTGTAAAAGAATAAGGGAAACAGTCATTGTTGAATCTGCATGGAACCCTATATGAATAATCATTATTGTATTCTACCAAACATCTTATGGGGTTGGTAAAACCAACGCATTGGTAGCTATAAAGCTTGCTACCATGATGGCAGTGCCGACACTCGCTTCATAGCAACATTATTATCCATGTTCTCGGCTTGGTTAACGTTAAAAACCTCCGTAAAGGAAAGGTTGGATCATTCATAAATGTACTAAGATAAGAACAGTATTCACTATGTCTTTATTGATCAAGAAAGTCACCCTCTTGTAACCATTAATAACGGCTTCTGGGTTCTTAAAAGCATTCAAATTTGCCAATGGGTGAGCTATTTCTTGGGGGATAATAAAAGGGTTATCACACTGAACATACCTGTACCAAACTACAACTCCTATCCCCATTAATACAAGGATATTAAACATACCCCAGACAAACTTATTGTTTGATTTGTTAAAAGTGCAAGTTCTAACTTGCGTTATAGCACTAGAAAATACTGTATTGTATCCAACAAAATACCTTTCAATCCTCGGCCCACTTCAGTTTTCGTGATAAAAACTCATTATGGGGATAGTCTGCCCCTTCATATATAGTATCAATAACAGGATCTCTTATTGGATCGTCTCTAAGATCTCCTAACCTCTCCCATGCATTTTTAGCTACTAAACGAATGTTTGTATTTTTTTGAGATAATATCTCACCGTCGTAAATAAGGGTTTGACCGCAGCATGTTAAAACATGAGGCAATTCATGAAACTCTTCTATCAAATCATATACATTCGAGACTCCATATAGGTCTATCTATATAGTATAGTAACTGAAAGCAGTCTCATTGGTGTATTCCATTTGTGGTAATACTTTATATTCATTATGGAAAACTCTATCGCACAGCTTCTTAGCAAGTAAAGATTGCTTATACATGTTGATTTTAGCAAAGCTGTTAAGAATGCTCTCTTCATCAGTTTGCAACATATGTTTGATATTGCTGTAGTTTTGGGTAAGTCCGACCTTGAAGAATAATCCGACCATGAGGAGTATGGAGTGTTTGCCATGTTTTGTATCTTTTCAGTTGTTCTATTTATGGATTTATTGGGATTTTCCATGAGTTTAGTTGTATCTACCCGATTGTGGTATCCCCACCTCTATCCTTGTAATTGGTCAGAGAGATACAACTCTATTAAAAGAAAATAACCCGAGATTTTGACCCTAAAGAAAAAGAAGTGTCTCTATTTAGAGATTTATCTACTTAGATTTAGATTTAGATTTAAAAATAATACTCCTTCTATATTATTCTAGAATATGTATCCCAATCCATCTCGAGTAATTTGTATCAATACCTATTCGGTAGATCCTTTTTTCTGTGCCAGGAACCAGATTTGAACTGGTGACACGAGGATTTTCAGTCCTCTGCTCTACCAACTGAGCTATCCTGACCATTTCTTGTGCATCATCCTAGTAGAGTACGTACTTGTATCTATGTGGGACTAAAAAAGAAAAAAGTATTCTAAAATTGGACTTAGTAAATGTCAGGATAATGATAATGACTTACTTAATAATAGGGATTACTTGCCTATACTATACTATACTATAATATGTTCATTTGTATGAATGGGATAAGATCCAAAGAAGTAAGTTCGGATCCGTTTGTGAAAGAGTAGAATAAGAAAGATAGTGAATCTTGTTTGAACCATTAATGAAAAATAGAGGTTGGTACAATAGTATAGTATAGTATAGTTAGGTAGTAAAATGGGCTTTTTATTGGGGATAGAGGGACTTGACTTGAACCCTCACGATTTTGAATAGAAAGTCGACGGATTTTCCTCTTACTATAAATTTCATTGTTGTCGGTATTGACATGTAGAATGGGATTCTCTCTTTATTCTCGTCAGACTTGAACCTAACGAAGAAAGAATGAGGAAGAAAAAGATATCGTGATGTACGTCTAAAAACGGAAACTTAAGAACGCTTTTACCAAACCAAGAAAGCGTATCACTTTTCAATTGATTGGATCATCATAAGATCGACTGTGTTTCACCTCCCAACCCACACCGGGTTATGTTCCTCAATTCCAACAAGGGTATAATCAGCCGCCCCGGCACATCGACCGGCTCAACCCATGACGAGCCACCTTCACCAAAGCAGCTACAACCTCCCTATTAAAGTGACCCCCGGACCTATACCATACCCTTTTAGAATCTCCGCAAATTGCCAATTACCATTCCCAGGCTAGACCGATTAAAGAAACTAAATTCATACCCATCCTCTGGTCTAAAGAAGAGTTTTTTTTACTTTACTTAACTTTACATTAGAGACCTAATTCAAGGCGCCGCATCTCAGCCCTTCTCAATAGAATCCATGTGCCATTGCCTGAATGTCAATCAGCCCCTCCTGTCCGAAAAGAAGCATATCCGAATAAAGCAAGGTAACCCACAAAGCATTTTTAGCTATTAAGGACTGACTTCAAAAGGCTCAAAAAAACTGGAATCAGTTGGAGGAAACTAAGGGCCAGGTTCACATTATCAGTGAGCGCGGATAAGAACGTTTCCTGGAATTCCACATCCCATATTGACTCTACCATCCCGGCACGTTGGCCACTAAGTCCAATCTGACCTATCTCAAATAAGATCTTTTAGGATAAATTTTATAGGCATCCCTCGCACTTTGTTTCGCTAGCAGCAGCCCGGACTCGTATGCCAGTGCTCGCTATCCAGCCAGTCTAAAGAGTTCGCCTAGAAAGAACTTCTCACTTCCAGGCTTAGCGGCTGACCTATGAACCACTTCTACTGGTGGCTGCTACTGCTATCAATCGTATAATAGACTGACTCCTTTTTCGCAAAGCGGAAAGAAACATCCCAAGTCAACATTGCCAAAAGTGGACCACTTCTGCTTGATACTTGCTTGCCAATCCTTTACTCTTTTTGTTCCGCCCTGGCATCTTTACCCGCCTACCAGAAATGTGTATCACAAGGTATGATGGGATTAGAACAGTTCCATGTCCATGCATTAAATTAAATGCCGCTCCAATCGATGAAGGGCACAAGATCTCGTCCTTGACATAGGAAAGCTCAATCTCTTAAAGACATAGCATTGAAAGAGTGAGTAAGAAGCATGAAATCCAGGCTTATCCTTTCTATGACTATGAACCAAGACTTATTTATAAAATCAATAGGTTTCTAAAATCAATAGGTGAGCTCCCTAGAGGAGTATTTTCTGTCCCTCGACCTTTGTCTTCAGACTACTTTTTCTATTTCATACAGACGACGAAAAAGAACTCGATTTTCCAGGGAAGGACAGCTGGAGGATAGGATCCTTTTTTCCGACATTTAGACGATAAAGTAACTGCTTTTCTCACTATTCTCAGAATGAGGGATTGGGATTGACCGGGACCTATTCTCTGGGAACTTCCGCCTCCTTAGCCAATCCACCTTATTCTTGATAGTTCGGTATGAATGGTATTCTTTTTAGTCTTAATCCTAATACTTCTATCATGGTATTAAATACCCTAGTACTGTTAGGAGAATGCCCAATAGCCCTTGAGCATGGAAGGAATGATACGAAAATAGCGAATTTGCTTATTAGGAGTAGAAGCACTTTTCGATAGTAAGATAGATATAGATCTAAAGGGCCTAGCAGTTCTTACAATACCAGTAGTAATAGATAGGATACCTTATGGAGATACCTTGAAAAAAAAAGACTAGTTAGAGTTTCTCAAAAAAGCTTAGGAAAGCAGGTTTAGGAAAGGAAGTTTCACCAGTGTCTAAGTAAGAAAAGTCAAGTTAGTCATCTAAGGAAAGCCTTGGGCGAAAGAAAAACCCTTTTCTCTGCGCATATTCCCTTTCTAGAGTATTATACTGTCAATAACTATCCTTTAGTTTCCTAAATCCCTTTAGCCTAAAGTATAATATCTGAAGTAGTAGATGCTACTGAAAGAGGTATGTCATAATCATAAGTAGTTACTTCTTCCATTTTGACTGTAATAGAGTTCAAGTAGTTGATAGCGCCAGTCTAAGTAGTTATCTCTGTTCTCTTTTGGAGATGTAGTAAACTATGCGTAAGCTGTATTTGACTATGGATAAGGAATAGTTCTTGCCTATCTATCCGGAGTATTTGCCTATTCCTAAGTAGTTATTCACTATCCATAACCTTTATCAGTATCTGACCTCTTGGGCAAGCCAAAATCAGTAATTCTTAAAAGCTAGTATCTTTACCTCTTTCTTTCCTCCGTCTAAGGCCAGTCATTTTCCTTCTCTGCGGTTGCTTATGGTGAGTGCTAATTCCTTCCAATTGCAGTCCTTCGAGGTTATATCCTATCCTGGTATATGAAAGAGAAGATCAATTCCTTAGGAGACAGGTATCGATGCTTGCCAGCAGGAGAAAGATCACTAGGTTCAGTCTCTGATCTGATCAATAGGGTTCCCTAGGTACATTCCGTTTTCTGGAAATCCTGCAGGGATAGTAGCTCCCTTTTCGAGGGCAAAAAAACTCGTTAGGCTATCCGAGATTTTCTCTTTTTTCCAGCTTTTTGGAGTTCAAATAAGGAGTGCCCGGCCATCTAAAGTGCCAGTAGTCTAAGTTCCCCTCCAGGCTGCAGGGTAAAGGGCAGACACAGGTTCAGAGCGAGGGGAAAGGATCAAGGGTGCGTAGTATGCTTCTTACCCGCCTTATCTGCTAGGTCTAGGATTGGTTTTGTTAACTAGAGATCTTTTCCTGGACGTTTACACCTATTCCATTTTTAAGCTAAGCTCATTTTCGAGTACTAAGCATAGCATATATATTACTTGCTACTTGCCAATATGTAGATAAGTGAGTGTAAAAAGTCAATGTCCGACCGTGGCTATTGAATCGTCGAGGTTGTGTTAGTGAGCTGCTCTTTGAGTCTACCTTTTACCCAAGGATGTAGTTGTCTATGCATAAAGAGTAGTTGCCCCTCAGAGTGTAGTCAAAGTCTTGAAGGAAGGATATAGTGCCAAAAGGCATGGTCCTTATAGTGGATAGTACGAGTCAGGGGAAGACCATTCCCAGTAAAGATACTTTTTCAATCCAGTTTTGAAGCTCTTTTATTTCCAAGGGCAATGAGGAAGGATTCTCCCCAAGACAGGACTCTTTGTTTACATTCCAAGGTGGGAATGGGTGAGAGGTAGTCTATCTCTGGCTGGGATGAGAGTCTAAAGTAGTATTCTTCTTCAGTGGAAGGCTCTGGGAATCCCTCTTTTAGTTGGCAAGGTCAATCTAGCAGATAATAGGTCTAGAGAGAGCTGGCTTTAGGGGTTATAGGGCAAAAGCTATATCAGCAGTTAGCAAGCAATCGTCAGGGTCTGACGGGGATGTATAAAGGTTCGTGAGATTATAGGCAGTAAAGCGAGTATCAATCTTGACCTTTCCGGTATCTGTATCTGGCTCAATGGAAGCTGTAAAAAAAGTAGTCTCTTGTTCTTTCTTAATTGAAAGCAATAGAGGGTTAGCCAGTTTACTTTCTTGGGACTCCAAACGAGCCAGTTCCAAACACTTCTCTTTATTATTCAACGAGTGGAACGTAAGTGACACGAGCCAGTACGCGAGCGTAGGAATGGAGCGAGCAAGATTCCTTTGGACTTACTTTGGTTTTTCATATTATCTTATATAGTCATAGAGTTCATTCTTTGCCGGTTCTTATCTTTTCGTTATCTTTACTCTTTTCTTTTCTTATTTCTATTTTATGATAGACCAATATAAACAACTTCAAATTGGACTCGTTTCCCCTCAACAAATAAAGGCTTGGGCTAAAAAAATCCTACCTAATGGGGAAGTCGTTGGCGAAGTCACAAGGCCCTCCACTTTTCATTATAAAACCGATAAACCAGAAAAAGATGGATTGTTTTGCGAAAGAATCTTTGGACCCATAAAAAGCGGAATTTGTGCTTGTGGAAACTCTCGAGCGAGCGTAGCTGAAAACGAAGACGAAAGATTTTGCCAAAAATGCGGGGTCTAATTTGTTGATTCTCGGATACGAAGATATCAAATGGGATACATCAAACTGGCATGTCCAGTGACTCATGTGTGGTATTTGAAAGGTCTTCCTAGTTATATTATATCGCGAATCTTTTAAATAAACCCCTTAAGAAATTGGAGGGCCTAGTATACGGCGATTTCTCTTTTGCTAGGCCCAGCGCTAAAAAACCTACTTTCTTACGATTACGGGGTTTATTCGAAGATGAAATTGCATCTTGTAACCACAGCATTTCTCCCTTTTTTTCTACCCCAGGCTTTGTTTCGAAATCGGGAAATTGCGACAGGCCTTTTATTCATAACATTAGTAGTTACTCATTGGGTGCTATTAGAGAACAATTAGCGGATTTGGATTTGCGAATTATTTTATTATAGAGAATTCCGTGGTGGAATGGAAGGAATTAGAAGACGAGGGGTATAGTGGAGATGAATGGGAAGGGATGGCAGGAACAAGGTAGGGCTTCGGCTCTTCTTTATCGGTATCGGTAGTCTTTCTTGCTATAGGTAATGTCTTGACTTCGTTGATGGTTGCAGGAACTGCTTCAGTTTCACAGGCCCCTTTCAGAACGATATGTAGTAGCTCATCCTAATTGAAGTATTTCATTCTGGCGAGCGTTCCTTTCATTGGAAATCTTATGAGTGTCTTTCCTGGTTTTTAAAGACGGGTTTTCATATGCCGTCTGCGCTTGGCTTCGGCTGTAGAAAGAAGTCCCTTTCTCTCAGGCAAGAGGAGCCTTATCCAGGATTCGCTCTAGCCGCTTGACTTATCTGCTTTTGGCTCTAAGGGTATCACTCTGTCTTTTTTCTATCTTTTCAAACTATTAAGATTCTGCTTTTCCAGAGGACTCTAACTACAAGGTATTGCTTCGAATGGCCCCGTATAAATAGATTTCAGAAGGAATTGACTGCCATTATTGTTTCCGTATCTGGCACTGCTCAATCCTCTATGGAAACAACGGTACTTCCGTTCCTTTCATATCCTGCCTTGCCAAAGAAAGCGCTATTGAATTCCAAACATGCGCTCGATGACTTGATCACGAACGATACAGCCCTTATCTTATCGATAGTTCAGCATTCAAGTTAAGCATGAAAGAGAACGGGGGTAGGTCAAGCTAAACCAGAACAATCCGCGCTAGTAGCTCAAAGCAAGAAAACGTATGCTAGTGACTAAGGCGCAATCCAACTGCTCTATAAAGGCTCTGCTTGTGCTATTGCCCCTTACGAAAGTCCAGGAAAGGATGGATAAGAGGATGAGTTAGGGAATCCTACGTAGGTACGAAATGAAATCCACTCCTAAACTTAGTTGTATTGGTATTGGCCTGCCACCTAGCTAGAATAGAAGGAAGAATCTCGTAAATCTAGATTAAGTAGCACAAGCTGATTTAGAAGGATCAAGTAAGATGAAATTTCAATGACCCAAAGGAAGGTGTGTTTGCTTAAGGATGGGGATCCGGTTGTGCCGTGCCGGCCCCGGGAATCGGCGAACTACGCTACACAGTCAGATACCTAAGCGAACGGATAAGGGAAAGCCCGCTATATTATATATAGTAATCACCTGCCAAAAGGAAAGCCTGACCGAGAATAATAATAGGTCTATGCGCCGAACAAGCAACGGTATATTAGAGATAGTAAGGAGTTGTATACACGGGGGTATGCATTCATGTCACGCTTTCTGTGTGATAAGAGGTTGCTAGCTAGCAAGTATAGAAACAGGAGATATGCGTAGTTAACAGAAGCAAGGGAATATGCGTGAGTTGATTTGAGAGTTTTTTTGAGAAAAAGCAATTTGGAAAATGCATTGCATTTTCAAGGGATTGCCAAGCTAGGCTAGGGATCGTCCGCGGGTATCAGATCAGGAATATCGTATTTATCTCTTCTAATCTAGATCCCACTTCCCTCCACTTCTTGCCTCACGCCCGTCAAACCTGACTCCACATTAACGACTGTCCTTCCACCCAATTCCCCGCACCCTTGCATCACATCTCCAACCCCTGCCTCCACGCGATCTTCCACAATCGTACCCCCCACCTCTGAAGCTTGCATAACCCCCGACGAACCTGTCTGCACCTGCGGGCCCGCGCTTACATCATTGGCATCGCATGATTAAACATCAGCACGCGCACTTCCCTCCGTTTTCGATGCCGACAGGGGGCTGCTAGGGGGTGTCAAGTTTCGTTTCGGTCGTGTCAGACGACATGCAGGGGGGCAATGGCTGCCAACGGAATCTATAATAATTCGATACTAGGTCAACTGTACCATCGGACTTGTAAGAACATGTAAAATGTACGAGGTTGTACCAGCTGTGTGCAGTCCTCCGGCACGGGTTAAGTGTCCTGCATAGATCTTCCCCTCTCTCCCAACCCAAAGAAGAGATGTTCGCTTCATAGCCTTCTCTTCCGAGATAAACCCTACAAAGGATCCTAATCGTGCTAGCCTTTCATGGACTCTTCTTGGATTTCCTTTCAGCTGCGCCCAGCACCTCTCTAGTTTCTCTACGAGATGGAGATGGCTCATTCTCTAGTTTTCCTACGAGATATAAGTCAGTTTCTATCGTACTTTGAAGTTCAGGAAGGAGTTATTAATTAAGACGAAGAAGAACTGGGTGGGGATATGCCTTTCCCATAACAATAGAAAGAATCAAAGCCAATATACACTATAACTATAGAGGCCTACCTATGAAAAGTGAGATGAGAGCTTTGTGCTAATAATTGATTATAAAGGTGTACCTATCGACCCCAGGTAATTAATGCCCTATCCTTCTACTTGAAAAACGTTACGTTAGACTTGACCAACTGTTAATACCAATCCGGCAGCAATAACTACTACTAATGCATATTCATATCCCACTAGTAGACTTAGCAGACTGTGACCTAGCCAGTCTATTTGTTGACAACAGACCAGTACTATCCATCAATGCCACAAAGACCATAGACGACCTCTATTTCGTGGAAGAACTCCTTCTCATATGATGCAGGGCAATAAGACCAACTGCCCGCCCTACCTAGTGAGAAGAAAGCTTATAAATATAAGCATAAACGAATTCCTAGCCGAGCCCTATACTTACCTGCTTGTACGGTCAATGCCCTAGTAGACATCAACTTGTTCATAAACTCCAGCCTTATCTACGCTGCTTTACCCGACCCAGGTGACCTACTTTCTCAGATGAGAGATTCGGCGGAGTAGTAGGAAGTCCCTGTGGAGAACTAGAAGACAAAACGAATATAGCGGACCAAGCAATGAATGACCTAGCCTAGGTAGTCCTATGTTTGACCAATGCTGCCTTGTATGTCTTGATCCAAGATTTCTCAGCAAAAAAAGACATGGGATTATTGATCAATTCACCATCCTCTTCATCTGAGTGTGCTTCCACTTTATCGTTTGTGGCATGTGCATTATGCAACAAGTAGATTCCTGATAAATGAACCTTCTCCACAGGACCAGCAGGTACCTCAGCAGTCCACTACTACTACTGCTGGACAGCCTAGTTCTTCTACACCACCAGCTATAGCTCCTAATGATCCATCATCAATCAGTTCGACTTCAGTTCCACCTACCAAGCCGAAGCAGCCATTTCCAGAACGGTTTGAGAAGTCAAGTGAAGACAAGCAGTTTGCTAAGTTTCTTGAGATGATTCAAGATGCGCAGATTACCATCCCCATCCTTGATGCTGTCTTACATGTTCCGATGTATGCAAAGTTCTTTAAGGACAAAGAAGCGAAACATTAACGAGCCAGAAGTGGTTACTCTTACTAATACTCTTACTCTTACTAATACTAAGGTTGATTTAAGTTTCTCTGGTTCTTGATTGAGTCTTTGTCTTGCAGTTGCAGGAGTGATGTCAAACCTCTTGCTTGAGTTGTCTGTATTGGAAGTCGTGTAAGCGGCTTCTTCCGAATTTGCCTTGCCTCCGGGTCTAGTACGTATGAAAAGATGTCAGCGTCGTGGCGATTGCCTTTCCTGGTCTGGTGGTGAAGGATTCTATTCCCGAGCGGCTAAGGTCCAATCCGGTATTCTATTTCGTCTGTGCGAGCATTAAAACCAACCATTGCCGACGTCCTCATATTCTCTAATTTGGCTAATCTCCGTGCATTAGCAGGTTAAGCAAATCGATTCCAACTCAGTGGCAGATAGGCTGCAACATTTCTTTCCTAATAACTAAGACTTTCTTTACTACTTTACCAACCCATATCACGCTAACTGATACTGTGCCTAGTGATTGATGAAGGTCACAGAGGAGTAAGAATAGCAAAGCCTACAAATAATGTGATAAGAGTTCGGTTTGGCGTGGCTGGACATTTAGGATTAGCTTACTTGGCGCTATCCACAGTTACCACCTTTTCAACCACATCATCTCTTTTACTTTCTCTCGAAGCTTCTAGCCAGCGAAAGCCTAGTGAATCCAGAGCCATCTTCCTTCCTATTAGCTCTCTCTCAGGGATTCGAATGCCCATTGGCATTATTAAAAACAAGTGCCCAGCCCAACTTGCTTGCATATCTCGGGAACTCTTGAAACATAAGGAATAGGAGGATGCTTCGATTCTCTTGTTGTCGACTAAGCGGAGCGGGGTTCTAATGAGACAGACGCGTATTTCACCCTTTAGATTCCCTTTTGCTCCCTCGATCAACGTTAGAATCTTTCTCCCGGTACGGGAAGTTGAAAGCCAGCGTTCGGCACAATAGCTCCGCGAAAAGACTCGCTCAGGCTATCTTCCTTGAAAAGTATCTACTTATCATATCAAATCAAACTGAGCACTCCTGGCTGATTGCAAGCCGGTTTCAACACCGGTAGCACCCAACTCACAACTCTCTTCTAATCTAATCTTGGTTCGCTTCTCGCTGATCCGACTCCCTATCGCCAAATTGTCGGTGCTCTACAGTACTTCACTTTTACAAGACCTGATATCTCATATGCAGTAAACCTAGCATGTCAGTTCATGCAACACCCACGAGATTTGCACTGGCAAGCATTAAAGCGTATTTTTCGGGATTTAAAGGGTACATTATGGCCTCCAACTTTATTATGGACCCTTTGATTCAATCCTTTTTTCTCCTCGAAAGCTTGCTTCTTTTATCTGCCGAAATTCTTCATTACGTCAATAGCAGCCGGATCTTTATGCGAATCATTCTTTTCTTACTAAGCCCATCCGAGTTAAGACGTCAGGAAAGGACTGGCAAGAAAGCCATTGGCTGGGTCTCAAAAATGAAAGCATATACTGATGGCAGTATTTATAGGTACAAGGCCCGCCTCGTCGCCAAAGGGTATACTCAGATTGGGTGAGGGTATTGACTACCATTATACATTTGCTCTTGTGGCCAAGTGAGTAACTCTTCGAGTTTGACATGTAGTGCACTTCTCGAAAATCGATGAAAGGGCAGGGAACACCCCAAGGAAAAGCTATCCAACTACTATTTCCTATTCTGCTTTGCTTAGTCCCAAGCCTTAATGGATCACTTCTTCAAGCGCCTCATATGGGCCTTGGGTATCTTCCCTACTTGACGTCACTTGCCGCAAGCTAGTATTCGAATTCTTAATGATACGTAGTAAAAACAAATCGGTTGATTCATCAACGACTTCCTAGCTAGGAGGACTACCCTCTTTATTGACTTCGCTACTGAGACCACTTCCAAGTAAGAGCGCAAGCCGACCGAGCATACCTTCTTTGCAAGCCGTGGTCCCACAACGGACCGAAATGGCCATCAGAAAGCAGATTCATTTTCTGATAGAAAAAGCCACTTTCTCGATTCAAGATCTCCGCTTCCTCTCCTTATTTGGATCATGTGCATTTTAGCCTGATTTCTATTTCTAGTTCTAGACTCCTCTCAAACTAGCCTTTTTGAGGGTTCAAACTGAGATTGAATATTCATAGTCTCAAATGGGTTCTACCTCTAGGTTTCTTTACTCCACTTTGAATTTTCATAGATTATTTCAGGTAGGTAAGGAGGCCCGTATTCCCTCCGCTATATCTCATTCCTGGATTTGCCTGCCTCTATATGGCCTCTATATATCTAGTAGGAGATTGAGTAGCACTTGACTAGATTGACTGGTGCGTGCGCATTTCCGAATTGCATTTCTTTGACTGACTTGTATTTCCTATATTTCCTTTGGGATTTTCATGGCCTTACAGAGTGAGTTAAGTGACTTGGAGTTAGTTATTTCCCGGATTCCTCGCAACAAAGAGATTGGTTCCTGGTCCTCATTATTATTGTAAGTGAGTGATGCTTTTTCTTAGAGCTCTGCGCGCGCTCTTCTTTCGAGAAGGCTATATATATATATTGGAACTTCCCCTACTAAAAAGTACTGCAGGAAACCATTCTTTTCTTCTGATACGCCCACTTTTTTTATAGCTAGGTGCCGCCCGCCCGGGACCAAGGCAGGCTATAGTATAGGCGGATTGCCCAACCGATCATAATCATAGGTTCAACCACACCAGAAAAGTGTTTATACATTTGGAAGACTTACTACACTGGAACCTAGATATCAACTAAACTAGGAAGTAGAAGCTAGGGCAGAGCCGTTTGGCAGGCTGCCCTCCGTCAATCAAAGATAGCTGTCCAGAAAGAAAGCTGGGAAAGGTACCAGCCCCAGGTGAAGAATAGGAAGTCCTATCAAGCAAGAGTTCGGACGGCGTTAATCGAAGAGCTTACCGGTCTGTGTTCCATCAATGCCCTTCTGACTGGCCTGAGAGTTGGGTGATTAGCGAAAAGAAAAGCACTAGCCACGGACCAAGGAGCAGTGTGAATCGAACAATGCATGAAAATGAATGATTGGCTTCTTGTCCTGCACCCGCCCCTTTTGCCAATCTAGTAAATTGGACCTCGGATCTGATAATGGCTAGTTGATACATACGGAGTTATAAGGTCGACCCTCACTTCCTTCAATGAAAGCTAGGGCTAAGGGTTATTGGAATAAGGATTCCGGCTGGTTAGGTTAAGGGAATATCTAGGTCTGCTTACTTCTTCAGCTAATGAGTCTCCTTCTTCCAGGTTCCAAAGCGTAGGCCAAGGACCCGGACCTCGATCCGTCAATAGAAATACTCCAACCAGAAAGTAAGAAGGAAGGCTAGTAGTAGGCAGATAAGAAAGGTAGAAGCATGGCAGTCGTCGGATAAGAAAAGAGGAAACCCGGGTGAAAGGAAAAATGAAATACTGGAATCCGTTCGCTACTCTTGTTAACCCTCACTCTGACTAGGGTTGTCCCACCAACCCGATGCTATGATCATGATACGATTTACCGGACTAGCCGGCATACGCTCACTTCCTTCAATCAACACAACTGTGAAGTCGTATTGCATTGCATCTCGGGTCAGGTTGACTTGACTGGTTTCCTTGACTTGTTTCAAAAGAGACTGCTCTAAGGGAGGGGCTACTTTTGCTTGTGCTTGTGAGTCTTCATAGAACCTTGCTTTCGAGCTAGAACGAAGCGCTGGTAGACTAGCTTCTTTTTTGCAGCGGAAAGAAACAAACTCAAGGAAAGGATAGGATAGCCAGTAGAGAAGAAAGGATAGGAAAAGGAAAGGTATACTTTTCACAGCCGACAAGCTTTCATTTAAGCCCTAAAGAACTAGCTTCCTGGCGGACTTACTCACTCGATCGCCGGCTTTCAGAGGACGAAGGGCTCGTTTTTGATTCGTAACATTAGTAGTTACTCATTGGAAGAGAACTCGGTAGTGAATCAAATCTCTTTTCTGCTCTTCACTTCAAGTAGGTGGCCATGGACTTGCCTACTTTCCCTATTATAGTATAGTATAGGAGAAGTTTTGAATTGAGGCTTTCCGGAGGTCAAATAGGGTTTCGTTTTTACACTGCACTGGGCTTGATCCAAAAGCAATCGACTAGATAGAGGCTGCCATAGGCTTCAGTGATTTCTCCGTTATAGGAGAGACGCATTTCTTTTCTCGAACTAGTTTTGAAGCCCTGCCAAGATAGATAGAGAAAGATAGGTGCCGCTTGCTCCACGTGTGGCCAGGAAGACTCCCAGAATTTCTATATGTCAAATACCCGGGGAATGTGAACTATTCGAAATCCAGATTAGAGTTTCCTTCGGCAAAATCAGATGAAGTAGTTTTGGCACTAAGGGAAGCATACTTTTCTCAGACCAAAAGACCATCTCTAGAGGAAAAATCTGCTATAAAGCGAAAATCGCGGGAAAACGGACTTGGTAACTTTTCCAGCTATACGAAACAGACTTGATTCTTATCAGCTGGCTCTCCATCGAGAGAAAATCTGCTTGTCAACTTTTGGACCATGGTGAGCATCACTTGATCAGATCTTAGGACTCTCTATCGAGGAAAAACGAAATTCTGTGGTCCCGGCGAGATCAAGTTTTAGAATCTATCGTCTTCCGTTACGAGATATCGTTTCTATCTATGACATTCTATGTATGCAGAGGGACCTGGCCAATGGGGAAGAAGAACTTGTCGAAGGATCTCCATACCTAGAGGTACCGGTGATTCACCAGATCTAATCTAGAGTCGTAGTCAACGTCTTTAGGAAAGATGAGTGACCTTGGCATAGGTTTGCTGCTTACGGTTTCAAGTAAAGACAGTTTCCTATTCGTAGGTTTCAGGGTTACTCTTCTGGCTTGAAGGGTTACTCGTATTGGTTCTTCTGTTTGCTGGTCCAGAAAGGGAAAAGGTTGATTACTCATTGGCTAAAGGGAAGGTTGATTACTCATTGGCTGGCTGTGCTAGTGAACTACCTCCAACTATGGTATGGTTACTACTGTAAAGTAAAGTAAAGTAAAGTAAAGTAAAGTAAAGTAAAGTAAAGTAAAGGTGCCGGAAATAATCTAGTATTTTCCTCACCTCAGTAGGAAGGATTTGTGGTTCCTCATAGCATTTCCACCATATGTTGCATTTCTGTATTCGAATTTGAGATAGCGAGTCAAGGTATTCTTCCTCAGTCTCGTATTCTCCATTCGAAGCGCCGTGTATTCGTTCTCTGTTCCGGAGAAAGCACTCGTTTCGTTTGTTCCGGCTGCGTATTGGTATTGTTCAGTTCGCTAGGATAGTGGGAACTGACACATTGATTCGTAGCAGAAGCGCCGTATGCCATTCCATACAAAGCAGTGGTCAAAATCGATTCCTCGTATTCTGGTTCTGGTTCTGGGAAACAGGTCTTTCGTATCGAGAAGTGATAAGTCTTTGGTAATCTTGGTAATCAGAAGTGGCAACTCGGCAATCGTCCAAGGAAGATTCATAGGATTGGTCTCTTAGGAAAACAAGCATCTCAATCAAGTATCAAGTCAAAGTCATCTGAGTTCCCGCTTTCGCCTAGACAGCAATCCAATTCTCACTTCTGCTTTCCAAAGAAAGACAGCATTCCAATGAGTCACGTATAATGTGACGAATAAAAGGATGTTCGTGTAGCAGCACTCCTATAGTGTCTGAGTATGGAAAGCCAGGCCTGTCGCATATAGTGGGAAAACAAGCCTACCCTCCTCGGCAAACCGGAATCAAGATTGCTTTCATTTTCCCGGTGTTTTCGTCCATCCTCCAATTTCACTAAAGAAAATGGGCTTCTGGAAATGAGAGTTTTGCAGTAGTTCCAAATAGTGAGATGAACTTTTCCAAAAAGCAATCGACTCTCCCTAGGTAAAAACCAATTATGGACTTTGCCATCTATATGATCCGCACTTTTCTCATTGGAAATCCAATGAGTCACGTATAATGTGACGAATAAAAGTTAGGCAAAATTGACTTGATGCCCAAAATCCCAGTAAAATGAAGAAGTCGAACCTGTCAACCAGAGAGCACCATTTCTATATGAACAATTGAGATTCACACATTACGCTATCCATTCCTGGGCCATTTACTTGACTTGAGCTTGACTTGAATTTACGTAGATGAGCATCTCTTTTGCATTTGGAGTAGTGTAGTGACTTGCCTGTCCTCCCTTAATCAGTACAGCTAGGAACCTCGAAACCTGAGAAGAGATCGGGTTAGAAGATCCGACCTGCCGCGTTGGGAGGAAGATAATTGGAGGACTAGTACCGGATCGTAAGCATTGGTGCTTCATAGGTCACAAGTGAAGGAGAAGAAATCCAAACCTAAGCTTTCTTTCTTGATAACGAAGCAGCAGGAGATTCCTCTCTGTTTTCCACCCGCAACGCAAGGTACTTTATTGCTTTGCTAGCATTCCATCCAGATAGATACCATTTATCGATCTTTAGAGGCTTGAGAGGTCGGGGCAGATTATCGACCCGACCGAATCAGTCTATCCCCACCTGTAGCGGAAGTAGAAAAATAAAATAGATATAGCTATTTCTTATAACATTTCTGATCTGATATTGCTGGCAGTAACCATTGTAGCCAAAGAAAGTGAGAAAGAAAGAAACTAATAGAAGTCGAAGACGCGGAATGGTAGTGAATAGAAGGGAAGAGATGGGCTGTACAACTCTTACTAGGAAAACAAGCATCTCAATCAAGATAGCAGACGAGATGTAGAGAAGCAAAGCACTCATTGCCGTGGGAACCTTAACTTGAGCGGGGAAGAGATTTACAAGATCAGCAAACTAGGAGCCCCATAATCTGAGGAAGGCCATGGCTAATCCTCCAAATAAGATAAGGGAATTCGCTTAGGTTCTTTTTCTCAAGAGAGCAAGCCGCAGGGATGGATCAAGCAGTAGAAGGGAAAGGGATATCCCTGTCATCAAAGCCAAGAGACCACGGTGCACAATAAGGATTCAAGGCCAAAGTGCAAGAACAAATAATATAGCAAGTGCACAATTCATAAAGACCATTCAGGCTCACTACAGTATACTAGAGCACCAGCTGCTCACTTGTTCACAAAACATATGAATAGGCATCCAAAGGAAATAGGCAAGTCTCACCCGCGACATTCCTATCACTTTTCGATACGAAAGATCCAATATGGGCGATCACTACAATTGGGTTTGTTCGAGGCAGAGCTATTAGTAACTTTTCTACCCAAGGAAGGTTCCTTCACCAGGCGTATGCACCGAAAGTACGAATAATTAGACCTGCTGCCATTCTTAAAACGCACCTGTGTCACTACAGTTCAAAACTGCAACAAAACAGATGCATAATGAGACCGAGGAACCCATACCATTACCGATGGGAGGCCCACAAAAGAAAGCTATGATTAGGAATCCGGGAGTGGTTTAAGCTCGTCAAAGAAAAGAAAAGGAGTTGTTAGCGATTCTCGTCAAGGAAGTGTTCCCTCGACTCGACCCTCCTCGTTCGGTAGAGTACACATATTAACTCGAAATGCAGCAGAAGACACCTATTTAATCGATTAATATCCAAACGATCCTATGGAAAGCAGATTCGGATTGATTTCCTAGACCCACACAGAAAACAGCCCATATTTCAACCAGAAATGAACGAATAAAGGCAACTCCAGGAAAAACCTGGTACCCGTTACTTCGACCAGATCCCAATGGATCCGTACAGGGTGATTTGAACTGCTCCTCTCGAGAAGATCGACGGAGCTGAGCTAACTTGTGAGACGGAGCTCACTTCTGAGATAGAGCTGTCTTCTTTCTCTGCGGCAGGGCAGTGCACCCACCCATCTCTTCCTCTGTCCAAATGATCCACCTGATTGGTCCTTTCGGGCATATAGAGTCAGTCTCATCCAGAGCATCACGAGCTTCACCACTACAACCATCTGACATTCATGCACGAATCCATCCCTCGCACTTTGTTTCGCTAGCTGCCCTACCTCGCTCGTAATGGTGCCAGTGCCGGCTCGATGGTGGACTCGGGAATGGTCAATCCAGATGTAGAGAGCTCCCTAAAAGGAAACCTGTTTTCATCAAAGACAACATGTCTGGAAATCCAAATTCTGTTAGTTGGTATATGAAGGCAGCGGTAACCTTTCTGTTGTGGTGCATAACCAAGAAAAATACACGGCATCGAACGAGGCTGAAGCTTGTGATCAATGTAAGGTCTGAGGTGAGGCTGTCTGAGAATACGAAGATTCGGGTCTTTATGAAACAATTGTGTGAAGGGAGAGAGAGAAGAAGAAGAGGCGCGGAGCGATTGATGAGATAGACCACACTTGCAAATATTTCATCCCAAAAGGAACCGGGATAGAAGCGTGTTGCATAACAGCAAGGCCGCTAAGGTAATGTGTCTATGTTTGCGCTTGGCCACTCCGTTTTGCTGAGGAGTGTACGGACAACTGGTTTTATGAATGAGTTGTGGGAAAAGGCGAGAGGGCGCGAAGCGTGAATGGAACCATGAGACAAGGCCGCAGGAGAAGAGCCAATGTGGGATATTTTCATACCAGTACCATCTCCACTCCACTCCAATGGTGAGAGTATCTGAACCAGCATAAGCAAAATAAGAGGACAGGTGCGAAGCAAGTCACCGGTGACATGATGAGAAGCTCCTGAGTCTAAGAGCCACTCAGTCGACTGAGGTAGAGAAGGCACTGATGAAATCTGAGACGGCACTGGTTGCGCAACTAAGGCGTGAGCGAGGGTCTCTTTGTGGTGGTCTTTCACCATCTTCCTTTTGATTGGCCTATATCTTAGAATCCGGTCTTTCGCTGTTCCCACAGTCCCTTAGTCCCGTACCGGCTGTCGGTCTATCTCATATTCGCAGAAGAAGGAACTTGCCATGCTGGAAGTGTAATTAAGTAGGCGGCTGGTCGTAGAATAGTCTTTGAAGTAAGTGCTGTTGCAGTTGTAGAACCATTGATTCTTCCTCGCAAACCTTTCATCCCCGCTGTCTAGCTCTCTCCTAGTCCAAAGCGAATTCCATCGTATCCGCCTTTGAGGAAAAGACCGAATCCGTCTTTGAGCCATCCTAAGAAATCCTCGTAGGTAATCTCCGCAAACCGGCATCCAATAGAGTTTTGAGTTGTCTGTCTCTTTATTGCCTAGAACTGGCCAATGAGGTTGATCCAAACAGATCCATGGAAGTATCACAATAAACAGATGCAAGAGAGAAATCGAACTAGGAAATCCACGGAAGGGAAGATAGCCACCTCGAATCCTGAGACCTATTAGACTTCCACTAGACTAGGAAATATCTCAAAAGATCCTCGGCATGGTTCCTTGCGGCAGGGTTGATACGGTTTCTTGGTCAGGTTGGTAAAACTGACGGATAAAGACTGGGTTTTGTGTTGAACACATAGCACGATGGGCCTTGTGAGTTCCCTGAAAGGAATGATTGTGAACAAATTTACGATTCCTCTTCATCGTCATCTATCTTTGTGGCTTAAACCTGAATCCTGTTTGCGATGTTAGTACTGTGATATCTACTGACCCATGTACGCAGCAAGGGTCGATCGGATGCTGATTTCAGCTCCCATATAAAAGAAAGCAAGGCAGTCATGAAAAACTGTCATGCTTTGTGAAAATGATTTTAAGTTCAGACCAATCTGTTATTCAAAGATCTACTTTTACAGATACAGATCATACTTCACCTTAATTTTGCGATGACTAAAATATTGCAAAAACGATTTACTTATACCCGTACCCGTCGAGAGTTTCTTTCTATATGATAATTCGAGATTGCTCTACCGGACCTGAATACTTGATTCATTAAGGTCGTCACCCGAAGTCTCTATCGTTTTCTTTGTCTGTTAAGCGGGTTAGGACTCCCTAAATCAAACAGCAATCGCTGTTTATCAACCACTCACGGCGACACCGAGATCTTCGACTTAGCTCCCTCCCACAGGTCATCCCCCCGGGGCGGAAGATAACGAAAGGGAGACAAAGTCCTAACTAAATCAACACACAATAACCTAAACCTTCTACCCATTCCATCCATCATATCCGTCGAGTCGAGGAGATTCGTTCTTATCTATAGATAAGGCAAGAGAGAACTTATGCCCTCGCGGATGGAGAGGGATTCGAACCCCCGGTATTCCTATCAATACTTCGGTTTTCAAGACCGACTCTTTCAACCGCTCAGACATCCATCCCTGCGCTCGCCCGCCCTATCTATCTGCGCGCTGGCAGGTAGGGGCAACTCTATGTGATTCGCTACGCTTACTTGCGCCCCACCCCGTAAGCTGACTCTATTGCCTAGCACACTTTTCCGGTAGTACGAATCGCTACGCTTCGCTTCTTTCTATATGATAATATGCACCGTCGGTTGCTGCGCTCCCTGCGGGTAATAGCAAGAGAGTGAAGAACGAACGATCCTAAAAAAAGTAAGCAGTGAATGAGTCCGACTCGAGTTCGTGAGTCAAAGGCGTGGCAAGAGAGCGAGTTCGACTCGCGAACGATCCGCAAGTGAAGGACCGATCCTTTAACGCCAGTACTGTTGCGAGACTGGTACTTGGCGGCTCACGAGCAACATATAGACTAAGGTTGCCCATCACTCCCTCGCTCCTTTTTGAAGGCCCACCGCTCCCCCTTTCTTTAAGTATCTATCCCGGCTTGCATTTTGGGGCGAGTACTACAGTTCCTCCATAATCACACAGAACGCCCAGCTTCGCAGAGCTGCTCTCTCCCCAGTCCACAGCAAGGTGTGGAATCTGGATCTACTGTGTGTTCTTACTCTATTGGATCAAGTCAGATACTAAGCCTTCTACTACTACTACTACTACTTAGGTTAGGAGATAAAATGCTAAATTTCAGAGATTGGACTCTCTTACTGTGTTTTTTCAGGGCTGTTCCCGAGCCAGGTTCCCTGGATCCATTCTGACCTAAATGGATGAATGAAGAAGGGGGCGAGCAGATACGACGGCCACACACTTCTTTTTAGCCGAATAAAGCCGGATCTACTACACGGCTAGGATCAGAGAAAGATTGAGAAAGCAAGATCAAACCTACTCTACTGTCGATTCAAAAGGTAAACTGCCCCCGAAGACTACTTTATTTTATCAATGAATGGATCAAAGAAGGAGGCTCTATCTATGTCATCGTATATAAGGGAAGAAGCCCGCCCCTGACCTAAATGGATGAATGAAGAAGCTAGCCCGGGTAGGGTAGACTTTAAGAGCTCTTGCTCTGCCTATCCGTCTCGCTCCGTCTTGGAGGAAAGATACGAAGGGCCTACTCTTTTCATTAAAGCCCTACTCTTAATATAATAATAGTGAAAGCCTCCTTCTCTTACCTACTTTGACTCATATCTTCGGTATACCTCAATACAAGACAAGCACTGGAAAGGATATTCAAGAAAAACCGGGCTATCGCCCTATCTAAGCGGGTTTCCCCTCTCCTCTACGGGAGTCCTCTTTTAGTCTATTTCAGTTCCTGTGTCTATCGCTATCGCCCTATTCTCTCTCAATTGCCTATCCTTTTCAAATGAGGGGGAGTACCTTTTCTTTAGCTTCCAACATGAAAGATTGACCCCCTAAAGTGCCAGATATGCAAGTTTGATGAAGGACTACTTACTTAGCTAAGCTAAAGTGAACTTCTGACTAAAAAAAAAGTGGACTAAAAGAGAACAACAAAAGAGAGATCACTTTCGACGATTAAACAGCACTTTTATATCCAGATTGGAACTGGACTTGAACCTTCATATCCAGATTTCACTCCACTTTCACTTTCAATAGTGAATTATTCACTTTCGCTCATATTCACTTTCACTTTGGCCAGGCCAAGAAATACAAATAAGACCTTGAACTCCCTATTTCACGTATAATCGAGAGACTCAGAATATCAGTGCCTTGGGTAAATGCCTACCAAAGGGAGAAGATTACCGAACTTTTTTCTGTCCTCTTCGCTTCCTAAAATATTTAGGGAAAAGGCCTAGTCGGCCACCGCTTGCTAACGACGGAAGGATGAAAGGGTCCTCGCGTGGGACTTAGTTGGAAAGGTAGGTGTTCGGCATGTCCCTTGCTTGCGAACTTCTTTAGTAGGGCGGGTAGCTTTGGAGATCCCATTTTTTACGTTTACCGTTGTCCCCAGACTTCACTCTTTCAACACTTGTCTACTTTCTAAATAGTCAGGCGGGTCCAAGTGTGTGATCCACCGATTCACTGAGTGGGTCTTTCTTACCGCAGTTTTCCCTATCTCTTAAAGCCCTATCAGACTTCCGATCCATCCCTTGTTTGCCGATTGAAGAAAGCCTTATATGGTCTCAAACAAGCACCCAGAGCGTCGGTTTGCAAAATTCAAGATGGCCATGCTGGTGAATGAAGCTGGATTCAGACAGAGCTCGTGTGATCATTCTTTGTTTGTTTGTTATACGGCTTATGGTATGGTTATTTTTTTGGTCTAAGTTTATAACATTAAAAAAGCAGGCATTGTTATTGTTAAAGTGAAAGTGAAATTTCACATGGGAATTTTCCTTCAGAAACAGTTCAGAATGAAAGATCTTGGTGACTTGAGGTACTTTATCGGTATTGAGGAATATAATCCCTATTGTGGGTACATAGATCATGAGCCAACAGAAGCCCTTGAGTTGATTTGCTCGATTTACCGCCACATACTACTTACTAAACAGACTCTACTTTAGGGGTCGGGTCTCGATCCGAGTTGTTTAGCGAATGACTCAACCAATACATCTCTACTTCGAGGTGTAAATAAATTCCACTCTTTATCCTCTTAATGAAAGAATCGAATTTTCTACTTTGACCTTGCGAGCACCCACTCAAAACAGGGAGGGCGAACTCTTATCTCTTTTCTTGATGACCGATCTCTCTCAGAACCCTAGACCATGCTATACAGGCTACCCCTTCATACACATTACCTAGTATCTCCTTCATTTTCTATTATTTAATTGCTTTTAATGGCATACCTCTCTACTCAAATAGATACTCACAGGAGTCTATTTCCTCTTCGCTTACCACCGGTATCTACCTTTCTAGTAGCAATAAATAAAGCCAATAATTATTATTATTCAATAAGCATTCCTCTTGTCAAAACTTGTTTAGCGGTGACTTCTATCGATCAGGGTTATCCCATGGATACTATTTGTATTTTTACTGTTGAGTACAGGGAATTCCATCCTAGAAACATAGCATCTAACAATATAGTTTACTGTTCCATTCTGATATGAAGGAAGGTGAGGGTTAAGCAGATAGGTAGGTTCAAAGAATGGGTGAACCCGACCACTGCTGGGCAAATGAGTACGAGCTGTCTAGCTGTGGACAAGAAAGGGGTACTTCGAAGAGCATGAATACAGCTGGCTGTGCTCTTGTAGTCATACCCTCGGTAAGAAGATCCTACCCAAGGATAGCGAGTGAACACTCCCACCATAAGCGAGCTAAGATAGTGGAATTCAGTCTATGAACGCAAGCCTAAAAGTAGAAGCACAGAATCCTGTCTAATAACCACGGATGTAGAAAGATCTGGTGGAAGGCCACTGGATGGAAGGTTATGCGTAATATCAAACTAAAGTCAAAGTTTACCAAGAGGTAAGCCTGAATGCTTTAGGTTCGCTACGATAGTTGTTACTCACTGGGTCAACTAGTCATGGTATAGTTGTTTACATGGTAGCTGGTTGGATCGACAGACCAGAGAAAAGAGATTCTGGGTCATCCCCATGAGCTGATACAGCTCTTGTTTGGATCGCCTTCTGGGCAGCTAACTAAGGAAAGGATTATCGGGATTAATTCCAATTGTGGGTTGAGAAGGATGGCAAGCTGGTTACTCAAATTGGAGATACCCTGTTCTAGGAATGAAAGGGTTCATCACCCCGGAACGAGGTAAAGGGCTACCCCTTGACCGAGTGAAGGCGAGCCTGGATCCTGAGATTGATGGATGATGGAATGGATCCAACCGCGAGGTACCCATTCTAACCATGAAGGGTAAAGGAGCCAAGCAAGCTATCAGGCTGATACACCACTTGGTTATCTTCTTTAAGATCATCTCTCTTTCCTGCATTCTTAGCTAACTCGGCTTTTTAGTCAAATCGCTAAGGGTAAGCTGCTTTCGGGCTAGCTTGTAAGCCACGACTTAGTTTAGTTTAGTTTAGTATAGTATAGTATAGTATAGTATAGTACTACGAGGATTCTGGCGGGGAAATGCGCAGCGGAAAAAGGGAGAAATGTTCTTTCCAATGAAGAAGGCCGCTAAGGTTGGCTTTCTTTCCTCCATCATTACTGATGTTTTTAGCTTCTAAATGGAATCTGAGGAAGGGAATAGCTCTTGTTCATTAGCTCTTGTAAGAAAGAGTGGAAACCACATAGCAATAAGCATCTCCTTACTAGGCGGTCTAGTTCACACAGACAGTGCTTACTTAAGATGGATCAATTGACCTGTCTTGGTTTTCTAACAATTGCTTACTCTGCTGCTTTCGATTTGTGAGCCAGGTATATTCTATTTGTATGTATTTGCAAAATGCCTATGTCTCTAATTTCTGCTTCTTAGGTTGCTGGCGTTGGCCCCAACTGAGTCGGCTCCATACATCCAACAGATGAATGGCTAACTCATACCGCCCCGGCAAGGAATGGCTCGCTCTTTCCTAAAGCTGAGGTGAGGGGATGAGCCATTCCTCTCAAATCAAAAGGGGGGCTCGCTCCTTCCTTCCTACCTATTGGTCGGCTCGTTCATCTACTCGCTGGATTGGAGACCTATTGTTTGGAGGGTTTTAGTATACACGTACGTCTTTGCTTTCCTTTTTAATGCTGCCGGTGATTCAGCCACAGCCACAGTAAGAGCCGCTACCCTCATCTCTGTTATTCTTATTTCAAATAAAAACGAAGTAAGTCTTTGAACGTAGAGCAGAAGGGAGGGTTATTAACGCTGCTAATAAAACAGCCGAAAAGACATCGAGTTTCTAATCGCTGAGTTGATGTGAAATGATCAGTGATCAGACTAAACAAAGCCGGTTTAATAGAGCACTAACAGGGCGGCAGACCTATTTATAGAAAAAGATATAGTTTCTATTTGCCCAGGGAGCAACAAGAAAGGTCACGGGTAAAGCACTCTAAGGTTCCATTTTGGATTGTCTGGTAGGGATATTGGCTACGAGACCTACTATGAAAGTCTGGATACCAGGAAAACGAGCGAAATTGCTGACTCGCTCCTAGGAAGCTTCCAAAGTTTTGGGTCTAAGAACAGCAAATGGGAAGTTCTCCTCACACTCACTCCTCTCATTTATATCCTTATTCATGGCTACCATCTATCTTAAAAGCTACTGCTGTGACACTCATTTTCTAATTAATTTTAAAACTAGGTAGGCAATTTACGCACTTTTCAATGAAGAGTGGATGATCTGCCAGCTCTCGCGGAAAGATGTCAAAGTTCTTGTGAACCCCCAATTCTGCAGTGGAATGAGATAAAGCAGCCCAAAGGTCCACCGGGATTTCATCTAAACTCCGTGCCGTGGTGCACATTAGCAGAATACATTCCGCTTCGAAAGAGCCTTATACTTATACATAGACGGAAAAAAGAAGAAGAGGGAGAACGGTTGGATTTGGTCTTGTTGTCTGTTGTTCTTTTCTCTATCCTTATAGAGAAAGTGTTGGGTGACTTTCCCATACGATAATAAAAAGTTTTTCAAACAAGTAAATCAAGTCCTAGGTAGAGGTTTTCCCCGAGTCTACATACTGTCTTTTGAGTTGCTTTTTATCGAGGGAAAGAGGGGGCCTAACTAAAATAAATACGGGATTTTCTCCCATACTTTTTTACTGAGCCAAACGGACGGAGTTAAGACTTCGACTAGCTAGCTTTGAACAATAGACTCTAGCCCCACCAGGTAATCTGGGGCTTTAAAGGGCGACCCGCTTAACTTTACTGAAATGAGGTAGCTAGAGAAAATCCATGAAATGGGTTGGAATTAAGATGTGCGCGCACTTCTTCTCAAAAGAACTACTAGGCAGGCCATCCAGGTAGGCGGGTAATTCTCTCCGTATGGCTGGAAATGCATGCTCTCACTTCGAGTTTCAATTCAATCTTATCGCAAACGCACTACTATGCTATAGCTATATCTAGGAAAAGCGGCAATACAAAGCCAAGATCTTCCTTACTAAACTTAACTCATAAGTTTAAGTTAATGAGGGCTAATCCGTCCGCAGTTTTCAACTGGTAAAGCTTTCCCTGTCTCTTCGGGACAAATAAAAGAAAAAGTAAATGCAAGACAACCTGAAAGGAATTCCTATGTATGAGTTAGTTCGATTCCATACTCGGACTGGTATATATAAGTGCTCATCACTACTCGACTCAATCTACTATAGGATAGGATAGGATAGGATAGGATAGGATAGGATAGGATAGGATAGGTAGGTAGAGAGTAATTCTCCGAAAGAACTACTAGTAAAATATGTAGGTAGGGCTTGGGCAAGTAAGTAAAGTAGGCATGAGTTATCTTTTCCTACGGCCTACCGAGTCAATCTATTCGGACAAGTAAATAAGTCTGGGCATTCCTTCACTTCAGGTAATTCGATAAGTAACTACGTTCATTCAATGCTAGGGCTCTCCACTTTTTGTGAAATTACAAGGGGGAAAAATGCTCTCTATCTATTCCAATATAGACTTGTTTGTGGACCTACCTTCTTTTAGTTAGCAAGTTCGTAAGGCAATACAAATCCAAAAAAGCTAGGAATTGAACCAACCCACTTTAAATTCTCGTAAAGAGAGAGAGAGTGTTGTTTTCTAAAACTGGATATTTTATAGCCATTTTCAGTGCATCTAGATCGTGCGGGCTCTTTCTTAATTTCATGTCCGTCCCGGCTACTCAAAACTCTGATTCAGGAAAGAAATGCTAAACAAAGAAATGAGCAAACGTTACTAGGAAGGTGAACTCGCTATCAAACTACTGCCTGCGCTAGGGGAAGCGCGAAAGAAAAACCTGTTTCAAGATCTGATACCCTTGAAGGACTCCCAGGAATGAGAGAGCAAGTACAAGGACAATCTTATTTTCTAAGGATAGGCTCCATAATTAACATAGTTCGGTTAGAGTGGATTTGAAAAGCTACAGCAGATCGATAAGTTGCTAATTTAGCTAAGTAAACTCCACTACGGAATCTAGCTCTCCATAAGAGGGTATTCCCAATGAGACAAGTAGTTTATCGAAGCTCTGTCTGAAGATTGTAGTCCTGATTTCTCGGAATAGAATAATTGAATGAGCAGGTGCAGATGGTCAATCTCCATCTCTTTTATGGCAGATTCTTTTTCGAGGACCTGGCGACAACTCTCTCTGGACGGTAGGGGAACCCCTGTGAAATCAGTAATCAACGCACTCCCACTCCTCTTGCTCCAATTCCCTCTCTTCCTGCTAAAGCTCCAACTTATCCAGACTGGTCAACAATTCTTCCTTTGTTCTCCTAATCTCTCTATTCACATTTGCACTCCACCCCTAAAACACTTTCTCATCTGTTGTAAATGTACTCAAAAGGCTTCCCCAATTCTCCTTTTAACAACAGTGCATGCTCCTCTGAATAAAGTCTTCTTGTTTCAACCATGATCTTTCAAACTTGAAAAACCCTTTGAACAGTTCAGTCTCACACTCCACCAACAAAGGAACATGGTCTGAACCATACCATATCTAGGAAGGGGCTGTCGCCACAGCATGGGTATACAACATTGAATCCCAGTCTATTGTAAAAAGGAATCTGTCTAACTTAGCAGCTGACACAGCATTGTTCCAAGTGAATTTGCGCCCTTGCAAAGGTAGCTCCATCAGCTCTATATCCTCAATCAGCCCAAACAATTCCTTGCTAACCCTAGCCTGGAATTTCACACCTATTTTCTCACTTCTGGACCAATTTACAGATAATCATGTTTTCTTGGTATCTATAATTATAGAGCATCTCAAAATTGTGATAGATTGCAGTCTTGATAATGCTAACATAGTATTGGTAATCTAACATTTCGTATTTTGATGCCAGTCACAACAGTTTGACAGGACCCATTTATCCAAAAATAGTCAACTTGAGAGGACTTTTCAATCTCGAACTCAAACTGATGCGTAGCTATTATTTAGAGATGCTCTTACAGAATCCCATCCCATGCTACGGAATGAATCTAGTTACCATCCGATTTAGCTCCATAAATATGGACATGGCTTAAGGAAGCTAATTACTCGGGTTCAAGTAGTTCCGGCTAGAGAGATGGAGTAACTAAGCCCTAACGTTAGATCCATTATCTCACAGAGTTCAATTCAGACAATTCAACCCTTCCTGCGCGGGTGCCAGACATCGCCAAAATGAGTAAGTCTAAGTCGCCGAAGAGAGTATTTTTGGTCTCTCTCGCAAGCTCTGATAGTGAGACAACAAAGGAAAGAATCTTCAGGCTATTCGCTTCCCTCTTTCAGTGTAGCCGGGTAGCAGTATCGGCAATCCCACGAGCAGACGAATCAAATCAGGCCTATTCTTTTTCTATGTTCTTTTTTTGCTCTACCCAGGGCTTCTATGGTCAAACGTGGAAGCCTTTTTACGTGCACAAGTCCTGAACGAATTTCGACTCGTCCCTCTCTTTTCTTGAGACGAGGACTTAAGTTCATTTTATCTTCTTCTCAATCTCCGTTCTTCTTTAATTAACTACGATCTTGAGAAAACCATGCGCTGTCTGGCGATGCGAAAGATGAGAAAGAAATTGGCATGTCCTGGATCTACCACTTTTGACTTCCTTTTTCGTACTCTTCTTTCATCCTCCTTACCAGAACGCTTTTCCTGGTTCAGAAGAATAAGATACTGAAATTGTGTTGTGGCTTACATATGGAAAATGCCTTCGTCTTGAAGCTACCAATGCACACCACGGTGAAATCATTGTCAATTAATTGTTAGATTCCCCATATCACCCATAGCCACCCAAATCTTTTTTTTGCCTCAAACTCTGCTGCCCTATCACTCCTCGATAAGTGTACTTACTCAGGTTGTGCACTTGGCTGAGCGAGATCTTCCCCTTTGGCATGAGAACCGCCTACCTACGCTAACGTAACTAATGCAGATGGCGGAAGTTAGTAGTTCTCCTATCGTAGTATTATACGTATTTCTCACGTGTAGACCTTAAGTTCTGCAGGAAGGATATTTATATATATACCATTCCATATTAAAGTCAGACGGATAGGGCATATTTGACTAGGAAGCAAGCAAAGCGAGTCCCTCCATACCAGCTAGCAGTCTTGTTTAGGGAGTCTCCTTCTTTACTGAGTAAGGTTCCCGGGTGCCTATGCGATTATTAAGGCAGGGTGCTACTGTACCAGTAGTAGAGTGGGTTGAATCAAATCGTTTGTCTAGAGAGGGTGTAGCGATAACTAAAGCTGACTGTACTAGAAACTGGAGATCCTGTATAGGCAACTGGCCTTATAATAGTGTATTGAACTACAGGACAGGAACGACTCATAAACAAGCGAATTCTGCCTTTAGATAAAGACAATTGGAAAAGAAGTCGAATCAAACATTCAAACCTAAGGCCTTTGTGGCATCGGTTACAGCTGGGAAAGCGAACCTCTATCCATAACAATAAAGAAGAATCTCGATCTAATTGGAAATTTCCCATCACCTTTTTTTTTTACTTGTGGCTGGTTCCTGTTTGTCAAAGTGGCTTCGTCCGCCCTTCCCCTGAAAACTACGATGAAAGCTGGAGTAGATAGATCTACCAGGCAAACTTCCCCTTCCTCCCATGTGGTATTCCCACCTCTATCCATGTTATAGTCTAGAGCCAGACAACCTTTGTCATAATATTTGCTAGTCTTTAACAGATAGCATTATTAGTGACATAAAGAGACCATCCTATCTGGATATCTCGACTTCTCTCTCCACTACGAGATCTACTAGAGCCTTTTTTGCTTACTCTGGCGGGCCGGCCCCTTCGGGTCGCCTTCACTCGTCTAACGGCGACTTACGGTCTCTGCTCGTTTCCCTGCGTCTAACTAGTACTTGTTTCCGCTTCCACGGAAACATTCGATAAGTTATACGTTACAAACTAACACTGCGGGCACAACTTCATCGTGGTTCGACTCTGCGATTACTCGACTCTCTCCTCGATTCTGTTGTCCCTTGCCGCCTTAGGGTGAGTAAGCGGCTCTAGTCTCTCTCTCCTTTACGATCTTAGTCGAGATCTCCCTGCTTAACCCCTTTCAAGATGTTTTGTTATGTGTTACCTTTTTTTCCCAGAATGATCGGCCTCCATGGAGGGTCCTTACCTCAACATGGCCATCATACAGGTAAACAAACTTTTCATCGTTATGAGTGATAAAATACGAATTATTTATATAATCGATATATTCAACAGATCCTTCTAGTTGGTTTGTAGATAATAGACTTTGAAGACCTTCTAGGTTACATACAAAATCATCGTACTTGAAGGCTATAAATACTTCGTTATACCAACGGCTATATTGTACTCCTGGATACCATTTATCAAACACTGTATCAATTCAATTTCAATTTTCAATATAGTATAGTATAGTATAGTATAGTAAAGATGAAATAGAACTTTAGTTAGTTCTCCTACGGGAGAGACCCATGGGTAATTTATCATATTATGATTCTGAATAGAATAGATTGGTAGACTAACAACCTGTCCGGTTAGATCTTTTATAAGACCATCGGGGATAATACCATCAATATATGCTAATATATCAGTTTGATTTGTATGATAGAAACTATCACTCAACTGTATTGTATCTTTACAAGTGCTTTAACGTTATTCTGTTCACCTAAGCCTTTATAGTGGCCTTCCTTGAGATCCCTCAACTTAGTGAGTTGCGGGGGTGTGTAATATCCATATCCATCTACTAAGACTAAGACGGTGTTTAATAACACTTTTGCTAACGCGTAGAAGTGCATCAGATGCAAATCTACACTTATAGACATGTAAATCATCACCGTTCACACATTCTGTGGTTAAGACCCCTCTATCTTCTTCCATTTCCATTTCCATAGTAACTAACTGATAGAGGAAATTCTCTTTCTTTAAATAATATTTATCTAAATGATATAGATCAATCGGATAAAAATGGTACTCCCCAGTAGTGTATATTATCTCTTTCAAACGATCTTTGATGAAAGACGTAGCACCTCTCACCCTCCAATCATCGTTATAGACTGAATCGATGGCTTGCATCAGCAAAACTAGTTCATTATTACAGAAGGTCATATCATAGTAGAATCTTTCTCTTGTTGTTGTGTTTTAGTTGGATTTTCCTGAGTAAACACAGCGCCAACTTATGAATAAGTTAAGTAAAATAGTCAAGTATTTTCTAGTTGGTAAATTTAGATAATGAAAAGCTCTAAATATTTCATTTCCAATTCGACCAACTTTTCTCTACTCTAACAAGGAGCTCCTGCTTCGATACTAGGAAGGCACAAGGTCTCGTCCCCTTCACCCGCACACCGGAGCAGTCTCCTTTCGTTCATGAGATAAGATGAATCGCTAAGAGTGAGCTTCTGCACAGTAGAGGATCTGAACTCATAAGGCTCGCAGAGGACTCATTGAAGAGTGTTCTAAAAGAAACCTCCTCGCATCTAAGTTTTATAAAACTAGTGGGTGTAAAAATCCCAAATTGACAGATCTCTATCATCATGTACATGAAACATCAAAAACTTCAAAATAAACTACAACCACCTGTCAATTGAACCATAGGCAGACCTCTTGAGCTACCCACAGCAAGTCCGGTGGCATTGTAGCCCACACTCGCCCATCCCTATGCTTAAACAACCCCCAAAAGACCCCTATGAAAGCAGAAATCAACAGCTTGAGTCTTCTTGGCAGGTGCCTCTTGGCAGCCAAATTAGCTCTATTTAAATTGTAGGTCGCATGAGCCACCATAATGAGCATTTAGACTTGACCAAACCGCGACAGCATACGGACATTAGAAGCTCTTAAATAATGCAGACTCAACCGGGCTGTACCTGCACATGACATACGGCTTAGAGCAGTGCAGTTGCCTTCTTTCTTTGTTCACCTACATTTTCTTGTTCTTTATTGAATTGGATTTGACTGACGACAAGACGCGCTGCTAGTGCTAGTTTCAGTAAGCCTGTCTCTTCTAGAGGAAAGCAAAGCTGGCCCGGGATTAAGAAGAGCTCCTATTTTCATACTCTAAGCTTGGATAATCCGCATCAAGAAGATTCGAACCCCTGCTAGCACTGCGTAAGACAACCAGTCAATCTGGAGTTTAGTAGAACTCGCTTTTAGTCTTTCTTTCTTACACAGAAATAGAAGTTTCTAGGTGAAAGCTCAGTTTATCCAATTACATATTAATACCTTAAGATTCTGATGGCATCACTTTCTCTCGCATAAGGTCCAGTTGATATCAAACAAAGGTGGATCCTGCAGATTTTATCACCCGGTGGCGAAATGCAAGTGTTTACAGTGCCCGGGATTTGGTCCATAAGGGGTAAAGATCTGCATTACTAACCTACAATCCGCGGGTGGATAAGCAGATACACGGTCTTGCGCTTCGCAAACATTTGAAGAACTATCTTATCGCGCCACCGACTTGATTTTAGCTTTTATGATTTCTCCACATTCCCCCTAATTCCTTTTCTTTAATCCCCGGCTTAAACCCTTATTTCATTCCATTGCATGAATTCTGGACCCTATATATGCATTTTTCTAGCGCTAGGAATCGTATTTCTTTAATCCTGGGTATTGGGGTAGTCAAAGCAACAACTAGATAATCCAAAAGTGCTCTTCACCAGGAATCCATCCCCGGACCACTTGACTTGTACCTGGAACAGAGAATCAGCCAATGGAAAGCAAGGCTTGCAGTTAGATGTGGGAGATGCTCAAGACAGAGCGTGATGGCAAGAGTGGAGCGAATAATAACAGTTCTTAGCTATCACATTCAGAAAAAACTACAGCATCCCTTGCCCCGCAAACCATGTGCTTTCATTCAATTGTTAGATCAGATCATTTGCAAAAGAAACCCATCCTTGCTTTTAGGAAAGTATCATACCAAGACGAAGAGGAATAAGGAAGGGCGAAGCATTGAGAAGAATGAAAGCCTAGTGATTGCAAGCAAGTTTGGAATTTTTCAGGCACGGGGAGCCCTATTTCTAAGTTTACAAACATGCTGTGGATAGGTTGGATCAGTCAAACCCGGTGGTTGAAGCATGTAAACCGGCTCTTCCAAGTCACCATGCAGAAAAGCATTATTGACATCCAATTGATGTAATGGCCAACCAAAAGATAAGGCAATGGTAAGTACAACACGTACTGATGTGGGTCGAACAACAGGGCGGAAAGTGTCTGTGAAATCTACTCCTTCCTCTTTGCTCCGCACCTTTGGCTACTAGCCGGGCTTTGAAGCGTTCTAACATCAGCTCTTCTTTATACTCGGTAAACCCATTTACTGCTCCCGATGTTGCCCGATTGTTCTTATACCACATTTCTAAGTTGCACGGGCGGGCTACCAACTCACATTTTGACGGATCTAGATTGTGGTTGTGTTTTGCGATATCATGAAGTGTTTCGTATATTGTCGTAAGTGGAAAAGGCGCGCAGCGTTCTCGATCAGATCTCTTCCTGGGTTTGTCTCCGCGGCTTCACTAGTAAATTCTTCGTTTCATTGCTTGTCTCGTCTACGCCTGACAAGATAAGATAAGGTCAGAGTGCAATCGGTGCGTGCTTGGCCCGGACGTTAATCTGGCAATAAGACGCAGTATGCTTTTCTCAAATGGTTTGGAGTAAGAGTGTATGGAAAGGCGCGGAGTTCGGAGTGGAATCGGCTACCTCAGTGCTTGCCTACATCTCATGTGAAAAATAAACTCGCTAACGCTCGGGCTTCAACTCCAAACTTGTAGCACTGGTCAACGTACTATTCCTCTTGGCTCTACTACTCTCAAAGAGCATTCAACAAAGAAGATAGCTCTCTAGATCCTATATAGCTAGCTACTCAAGATATAAGTGAATTGTCTGTGCCGGACTTGCTTGCATAAGTAGAGCTGGGTCAGTTCAGGAATCTGCTTACGTTGTAGACTAGTGACTCGTTATCGTCAAGATGGTAAAGGCTGTCTTTTCTCGCTTCGCTTCAAACCAGGGGCATAGTTTCTTCTTTAGGTAAGGCTCCTCTCTGGAAGAAAATTTCATTGGCTCACTAGATACCGAGGCTGGTCAAGGTTCACCCAAACACGCAAATCGTAAACATAAAAATCCCTCGAATAAGAAATGTGATAGCTCGGGCACTTTCTTCGTCAACATGGGAATCCGAAACAAAGACTAGCCTCTTCAACAAGGGAAGGCTATCTGCCTACATCCACTTACATGGGATGGGACTACCTCCTTCCAAACAAACACTCTGATCATCGGCTCAAAATCGATCTGTAGGCATAGGAGAATGAATCGGATAGGGCTACTACTTATTTTTAGGAGACTTACTTACGTTCTCTTTCATCGGCGTTCTGGCTATCAAGTCAAAGGGTCTTTCGTGAGAAAAAAAGCTGCGGCAGGAAATAGAAAGTCTCTTTTCGCTACTCCTTACTAATAAAAAAGTGAAGATCCTTACGCGTACTCTATTCGGGAAGAATGATCTTCGGTAAAAAGAGAAAGAAGTCTTCAATTAAGCTGTATTAATCCCAGCTTACTCTGGCATTGAATGGTTCCCCTAACCCTTCTTGATCTGACAGTATGAAAATCCCCTACATTAAGCATTTGGTTTTTATGTATCCGCCAGAATCTCCTTTTTTTTCTTAACACTGTTGGCCCTCCTGTCAAACACCATTTCTCCCACTAGAGAAACTGAAAACTCCCCGACCCAAGAATCTAATAGAGTCACCTGAGACTCATCAACCGAAGAAGCAAAGGTGGTGACAGTGAAATAGGATCAGTCGAGCATATTATAACCTCGGATTCTGAGTACGAAAGAAAGGGTGTATCCCGCCAAAACAAAAGACATACTGGGGATGCCGTTTCCTACTAATATCAAGGAATTGAGAGGCTACCCTCATTCAGCTTTCGCAGGCCCGGGCACTTTGGAGTTTTGCTTGGCTTTTCTAGTGCTTCAAAAAGCAAATCTGGTTCGTGTGGGGCTAATGGAGAAAAGATGTACAGTGATGCAAAATGTCAAGGGCGCGCAGCGTGGGCATATTCTGAGGCAGTGAATGAGTCCGTTCAAGACTTCGATCCTATGCTTTCCTAATCTAGCGACTTTCGGATTATTCTTATTCCCTGAAAAAAAGGAGCCCTTACTCATCTTAAACAAAAGGCTTAGCGCCCTCAACTTACCAATTTCACTATAGGCTAGGCTGGCTCTTGGTGGAAAGGTTCAATTTCTGATTCTTTTCTTGGAGCTGCAGATGTAAAGAAGAATTGAATGCCGGCTATTGCTTGATCTTATCCGGCTCGGCTGGCTGGCCATAAACAACCAACTACTGCATAAAGAACAGAAGGATAGGGCTGAAACGTGGCTAGAAATGCGGAAAGCAATCGATTGAATCCAACGTGAGTCAACAGCGGGGTCTATTAGTGCGTTACCGAGGGTGGTATCAAAGGCATAAAAGGGTTAGAAAGCGCCACGGCGCTAACACGCATCCATTTTCTTGCTAGATGCTGACCAATTGGTCATGAACATCGTAAGGCGTTGCTCTTCGCGAATCCCTGCCGTAGTATCAGCTACCCCTACTCGCTTAAAGCCCTTTACCGAAGAACTTCCACAATGGTTTCCCTTTGACATCTTGTAAGTCACAGCCTCCTTACCTGAATGAACGAGCCAATAAACTGGTGATCGGTCCATTTACTATTTATTATAGTCTATGACGGAAGATCGTCTCTTTGCACATGAGATGCGTACTTTGTGGTTGGCCAGGATAAGCAAAGCCTACATCATCTAGGACTTGCCATTGAAAAAAAACCTTTCTATTCGGTCATCAACAGCTCGGGTCCATTTAGCTTCGGTGACCAGATAGATCCATCATCTTCGAGGAGGAGGAAACATAAGTCCAATACGCGTTATGGAAGACTAGGGATTGCTAATCCGCCCACGCGGGAAGCCTTCTCCCTCTCAGGCTCAAGAGTCAAGATAGCCCGCCCTAAACAAGAAGCAGCTTATTCTTTCTACTATGGCAATGGCAATGGCAATGGCAATGGCATGGCGGATAAAGCAAACCAAAACGCGCAACGGCTTTCGCGCTAGTTGCTCCATCCGTTGCTTGTTTGGTTTCGATGCATAAATCAACCTCTCGTTCAGGCGGTAATCCTGGTAGAGTCTCATGGAAGACGTCGGTAAATTCTGACACCACTGGAATAGATGATAGGTTCTTGACCTCCGATTTCGTCTGCATGGCTGATACAAGGTAGGCGGTACAACCTGACTCGATTAGATGCTGTGCCTGTAAAGCTGAGATTGTCGTGATTCGATCACCAACTTGTCTGAATTGCAATGAAAATGGCTTAGTCCCCGGTTTCTGGAATGTCACCTTCCTGCGTGGACAATCAATCGTGGCATGATGCATAGTCAACCATTCCAAGCCCAGCATCATATCGTCCTGCTTTTGCAACTATTGGGTCTACTCTTAGCTCTCGTCCTGCAATCTGTATCTTAAGGTATGAACACCTCAATTCCTGAATGAAGAATTCAAAGGTTCCGATCAACATTGTTTTTCCACTCTCTATTGTCGCCAGCCCACATCTTTTGACCCAAGCTTTAGATGATACTGAGTGACTGCATCCAGTATCAATCAGTACGTAAGCAAAGCACCCAGAAATATTGAAGATACCTGCTATCAGTTCTGTGGCCACGGTAGTGTCATCTGTCTGATCTAGTCTGTCGATTGGTCCCCCAGCCTCGCTGTGATGTGCCTGAACTGTGACTCGCGCGCCTCCTCTGCCTCCAAATCTCACGTCCCGCTGAGAGATGGGACCTCCACGACCTCTCGGCTGTTGTGTACCGCCACCTCTCGCCACTACTCCCTGTGTCATCGGTTTGGTTCGGTCTGTACACCAAGCATGAGTTTTGAATTTGGCTTGGGACACTCCCTAGCGAAATGACCGAGCCCACCACAATTGTAACAAGTGCCATTCTTCCTGTAGCAAGTTGACTCATGATGTCTCCCTTGACAATATCGACACCAAACCTTCTCGTAATTCACAACGCCAGAATTTTGCTTAGCTGGATTTGCTGATGGCGGGGAATTCATTGTTGGCCTTGATTGATGATCCCTCGTGGCTTTACATTGAGAACAAAGCTTTGCTGACCCGCTCATATGACTCCACTCGTAGCGCATGTGCCATCAGATCCACTAGTCTCACTGTACCAGGAAGGTCGATTATTTGTGTAAATCTGGGACCTTCCAGATATTGCCGTCGCAAGCGGAAGTCATCTGCCACAATGTCGGGAGCATACCTCATCAAGTTGTCGCATTTCATATTGTAGTCCTGAACAGTACCACTCCCTTGTTTTAGGCTAACGAATTGCTGTCGAAGCGCTTCCCGAGACATAACATCTAAATACTGATCATTGAATTCTCGCTCGAACCACGCCCAAGGAATGGTTGGATTTGAACCATCATTATCTCCATTATGTCTCTTCTTTGCCTCCTGCCACCAGAAAGGAGCATGGAAACATGAGAAGCAAAGAAAGAATGAACATATGGGCGTTAAGAGTTTTTTTTTGAGTTAAATAGCTGGGAATAAGGCTTACCTTTCGTAAGTCCAATATGCGAGTAAGAACATGTGCGGGGATAGGCATATGTTTGAGGATATGGAGGAAATAGAACGATTTCACTAATTGTTTCGTCTGGGTCGTCTTTTATTTTTTTACTTATTTCTTTCTCACTCACTACTTTTTTCTATTTTCTTTTGTCTATCGAAACAGCCTAGGATTTGACCTAGTCAGCTTATGCTTCATTTCCTTCGATTTCTTCTTTCGATATGAGCGAGCTTACCCAAAACCTATACTTTAATGATCTAGTAGCCCTATTCACATATGCCTATTTCTCTAAACCTAGTCCTATTACTGGCATATCTCTCCCGGTGCTCGCTTATCCCTATTCCGTGCATACCTGTCTCTTGCATACATAACTTTACTTTCCCATGCCCACGCCTATCTGTGAATCCCTTTCCATGAACTCTTAGGCTATTGAAACCATATCTCGCCTATTTTTAGTAGCTTACTCGTTCATACCTAGCACCTGTTTCTCAACGTTACACATACCTTGAATGCCAACCAACAACTTGTTGACCTAACCAGATGCGGTACGTGCTTCTTTGTTAAATACTATACTATCCCTCTAAGCTATTCCATGCCTTTCTGTGAAAGCCTATTCCTTACTTATACCATACATGCCTCTTTCTAGTCCTATTACATACACATATTACACCTTCCTCTAACAAATAAAAAAATCCATCTCTTCCGTCCGGGTTTTGCTTGACTTATCACGCATGCATACTTGAAATACTTTACTTAGCTTTCTAAACCTCAACCTATACCATTGCTTCTCCGTGAATACATACTTGCTTAGCTAACTACCTTAACCTTAAGAAAAGAAGTATTAATCACAAGCAAATGCCTAGCTAGCTAAAACAACCTATCCAGATGCATATCTCGATACCTGTTCGGTCGGTGCTTCTTTCAAGGGACAACCTCTGCTCGTGGTTCATATCTTGCTAGCTCTGTCCCAAGCTCCTCTTTCTAGTAGCCCTACTAAACCTATGAGTTGACTCGTACATACTCACTTATTCTTTACTTATCTTATCTGTGACTGCATATTCCTAGCATTGACCTATTCAATATGTCTCTATTGGCTAAACAATAGCCCTTGTAAAAACAACTATACCTGTCTCTGCCCGTGAAAACGAAAAAACAAATCAACTACGGCTCGGCTCCCTCAACGTACTCACTTGTTGACCTATCCAGCTTATCCAACTACTTGACCTAAACCATATGGATATACCGGTACTGCACCGTTACGCAAAAATGAACTCCTTTTTATAGTGGGCCTATGTCTTGTATCCGTTACTTGGTCGTTCAAATCACACAACCCATACCTAACTCCTGTTTAGAAACCTGTGCTTGCCAGCTTATCCTTTTTAGAAATATGCCTATTCCTTTCCCTGAGCAAGGTATATAGAGGTAGTCACTCATTGCCAGAACTACTACTAAATGCCAATGCTAGTGCTAAGCTTCAAGTACTACTCAGAAATCTTATGCATAGGAAATCCTATCTATATAGATAGTGGTTTCGTTATCCTCAAGTCACTCAATAAACTCTTTCCTACTTTCGTTAGACTTCTATCGGGTAGCTGCTTACACCTACTTTCCTATTATAAATTGCTGCTACTCCCTATGTTTCCTATTTTTGCGGCTACCTCCCTAGTGAGTGAGTCCTCCCACCCAAGCTAGAAACCTATACCCAAGTTAACTCCTTTCTACTATTTGTTTTCGTTCTTATACTGATTGCTGTTTTTCACTGTCTCCTATTCATGCTTAGCGCCCTGGGTATCCTTTGAAACTAGGCCGGCTATCAATAG
>Ga0307416_100000077_pt1:65000-71852 | contig 71852 bp, 34 predicted proteins | sample DK1Cmetagenome_2_FD_203821 | JGI IMG/M metagenome (GOLD analysis project Ga0307416, IMG submission 203821) | Maize rhizosphere microbial communities from greenhouse at UC Davis, California, United States - DK15-C-3 | ecosystem: Host-associated > Plants > Roots > Rhizosphere > Soil...
CCACAGGATCCTTCAGTGGTTCGAATCCGAGGAAAGGGGATGACATTATCGCCATTGATTGAATTCGTACGTCTATCGCTATCCCGGGCCGAGGAGAGGGGGTTTCGGAAGCCGTGCCCTTGTTGGTAAAGGAAGTAGGTTTTGCTTTTGAAGGTAGGTATTTCTGGAAGCAAGGAAAAGAAAGAAGGAAGTTGACTCGTACCAAGCAAAGCAGCTACTCTACTTGCAGTCCTGAGCTCAACGCCTACTCATACCCTTCAATAGAACTGTTCACAAGTTCCCTTGTTCTATAGTTCACTCGAGGGTGGTGTGCTTTTTGCCTCACTTCAATCGCCTAAGGGCTTATTTTATTGAGGAGTGATGTCTCCCGACTTGTGTGTCGTGCCAGGCCTCTTCCTTCACCGCAGGGGGGAGAAGTCTTTGATAAGTAAAGCTAAACAGAAAGAAAAGTCCACCATGATTCCTCAAGCTAGACAGAAAGAGAAGGAATAGGTCTTACTGGTCCCGGTACAAGAGATGGGAATTCCGTGCTATTGGAACGACTAGTAGAATGAAACAGAACTAGTAGTTCTCTAAACCTTGTGAAACTATGAGAGTAACGTATGTATTCAGCCCTAGTAGTCTGTATCGATGAATAGAATGACTTTTGCTAGTGAGTGTTACAAGCTAGTAGTAGTTGTACAGTACTAGTGAATGGAACGATACGCAGGTGTTGATTCCTTTATTGTTCTCTATTACCTAGCCATACACACTCCTTTCTCCTATTACTCGCTAAACACACTCCTTTCTTTCCTATGCAAGTATCATTCCAGATGCATGGATTAGCATACGTATAAAAAATCTCTTACTTAAATACTGAGATTGCCCTTCTTCGTATATCGATTTGGGAAGTGTTCCAGAACAAAATGAATACTCCTGCTGCTAGTAGGTGGAAAACAGGGTCAATTGTGGTTATGTTGATCCATCTGCTTCAAAGCTTCGGGTGCTTTTGCTAATGAATCTTTTCCTTGTTCGTTCTGATACGACCCATGCCATGGATATGATCAATGTAAAGATTTTATTTTTTTTATAGTTGTATACCACATCATTAGATGAACGATATGAGGCAGTTGCCAATTGCACTCTTGTTGCTTGTAAAAGTGCATTCAAATCGAGAGTTTTCACGATTGGGACATAGCCGAGATACGCTAAGGTTGAGGCAAGGCGGAACCTCCTCTACTAAAATACGAATACGAATATTTCCTTTGCGGAGGATATTCACTGCTACGGAACTACAGCATAGATCTATTATAAAAAGAAAGAACTTCAAACTCTTCCACTTACTCCTGTTTGGTTTGCTTCTGTTTTCAGTTGAACATTCTTCTTTTCTTTGATTTCCAATCAACGAGTACGGGAGACAATGGCTCTTCTTTGCTTTGGCAAAAAGAGAAGGAGCTCTTCTTGCCCATATGGGAGTGGAAGCTTCAGTGTAAGCATTTCCTCACACTTGTCTTCGTAGGCCACTTTATGTTGAGCAGGAGGCGCTCGCTGTTCTCGTTGAAGCTGTTTATACAGGTTTTGGTGGCAATCCGAGTGAGATTGAACCTGCTTCTTCGACTCAAGAACACTTTCTTCTTTTCAATAGGTAAAAGCACACCACCTTCTCATGACAATCATAGTGCTTCGGTTTCTGTCTGTCTAAAGGTGTTCCCAGGGGGTAGCTGCTTTTGCATAGAATGGATTTTGGGCCTTGCCCGCTTGCACAAGGAAAAGAAGAAGCGAAATCCATTTCCGTAAGGTGTGACGCTGTTCCGTTGTTCGAAAGGAAAGGTAGGGATAGACAGGTAAAGGAAGCCGAGTACTTGACAACCCAACCCTAGTGTTAGTAGTAAGAGTTTGAGAATCATAGCCTGGGTACTCTTTTGACTCATCGGTCTCTCCCTGCTTGACCTATACTCCCGGAACTTTCTGGCCAGGCCTTCCTATATGCTTCTCTCCCTTAAGAGCGGAAATCGTTGAGTTAAGCCTGCGGCCTTAGGATCTAGTGCACCGAATACTTTGCCAATCCTACACTTATAATATCGGATCGGAAAGGTAGTTATTCCCGGAAACTGTAGGAAAAGAGCCTCACTCCTAGCCTCTAGACTGAAACTGAACCTGAAAGGCTTGAGAGCAAAGGGTGCGGTCGCATAATCCAATCCTGCTAATAGAAAGGCACGGACTCGAAGGTAGTTGTGCCAGGAGAGGATTGAGAAGAGTGTCATACTCAAGAAGTAAGCCATCAAATCCTTTCTGATGACAGATGGATTATCTATAGACTAAAGACGGATTTTCTATCGACTTTCGAACTTATCGAGACCTTCTATTTCATTGAACTACTAAATACCGGCGCATAGATCTTCTAGTAGATATAATATAAGAAGGAAGGTTCTTTCTAACGATTGGAGGACCGGGCATTTTGTCATTCAAAGATATGGTAACCGAACACTGTTGTTAGAAAAACCTTGCGTCATCCTTCGGTAGAGCAAAGCAAGGACACAGGGCACAAAGCATTTCCCGACCACGGATAGGTACCATGTGTTACCATTCATTTGTCACTTATTTGATTCTATCTCAGAGGAAGAGTGTTCGTTCGGGCTAACGAAAGATCTCAGAGGGACTCTTACTTCTACAAGAGCTTTTACACAAGTTATCGACATATAGGAATTCGACTACCTCATCACTGTGTGAAGGAAAAGGTTCAGGAAGCTTGTGATGCTCGGGATGGACTGACTCCATATGCGCGAAAGAACTGAGATCTTCAACGAAAGCCCCCCAATTTCATCGACCCTTACTTAATGACTGGTGATGGCGATTTATGCTTTTATTGCCTCGAAGACTTATCATTCTTACTTAAGCTTAAGATCGAGACAGAATAGTTGGGCACTGGCATTCTCACAGGCTATTGTAAGAGGAGAGAATCGCACCTTTGATTTGATAAAAACTTTCTTTACAAGTAAAAACACCCTCCAAGGATGAACGATTTATTTGCATGAGACTGTTGGCACTACTACTTGTACTTGATTTGATTTTCTTGAACGAACAGCCGAGTAAAGAGTAACATGGCCTATGAAAGCTTGCTTTAAGTAGGCTACTATTCATTCTCTTTTATGCTACGCTACGCCCTAGTTATCATTTTTTATGAATTCATTCCAATATCGATGAATGCGGTCCATAGGGCAGTGAGCGGGATAAAATGAAACAATGGAAGAAAGAAGAGGCGCACAGCGGGAAAGTATCCCAAGTGGATTGACTACTCCTGTTTTATAGCTTAGGGAAAAAGATCACTTACTCTCTTCGGTCCTCCTCTGAGATTCTTTTTAGACTTTTGATGTCGTCTATTTGCCCAATTCAGACTTGGTAGTTCCACGTATACACACGAAGTGGCTCCCTTATCTGGAATTCCTTCTTTTCGTAAGCTTTGTGGATGAGGGGCGGAGCGAGGAAGGGATATTGGATTTGAAAGCCCTTGGCCCAGACGTATTGAAGCTAGCCTATAAAAATAAAGATTATAGGGACTTACACTGATCGATCCTCTTTGAAAGGAACATGCCTAGACTAGCACTTCTACTTATGTATGAAGGTGGATCTGACTCCATTCTTTTGATTCCCCTCCTCTAACCTCTCCTCTTTAAAGATAAAGCGAAAAGCTATTATATTAGGAGGCTTGGGTCAAAGAGCTACTACTTGACAAAAGAGCTACTTCAACAACTACTTATTCGGTCTGCTTTCGGTTTAAAGTTCTTTAGTTAGAACTTTTTGGGCACGCACAAAGATCACGTGAACTCAATGGTGTGCGTAGGGTAACTAAAGAAGCACTAAAAGAAGGCAAGAGCATGCCTCACTCACTGAGCACAATGCCCTACCTACCATCTCGATTCTCAACGAATTGGATGCTCACCACATATTTAGTATATGGGTGTATGCTCGCGAAACCTACTTCACTCCCACCCACCTCTGATTGCATTAGCCTGCTGATTGATCCCGGCAAGGAAGGCAAAGGATAATTTCAATATTATTTCTTTGGATTTACTTTTTATGAAAGCGATGATTCCATCTAATTTTCATTCTCCCTTCCTTTTTTTTCAGACTTAGACTAGAAGCTAGCGCTTTTTGGCATCACTTAAATAAAATATCCGACATCATCTTTTGGACAAGATCCTCTTCGTTCTTCTTCCGGGTTAAAGGGCGAAAGAAAAAGGGCAAAGGAAAAGGCCACCTCATCAATATCAGGATACTCTGAGGGTTGCAAGTTTTGATGCACCCGAGCCAAATCTGACTTTTTTGAGTAAAGCCTTATGATGTTTTCAATTTATTAAGGGAAGGGGCTTCTTTGCAAAGAAAAGGGATAGCGCTAGGAATATCAATAGCGTACGGATAGCATTATTCCATTCCATTGCTATTTTCCTTCGTTTCGTAAAGTATCGTAAAGTAAAGTAAACTCAGGGTTTCCCGTACTCGGATGGTTGCTTCTACGTCAATTCATGGAAAGCTGCCACCATGGGGCGAATCAAACACATACCCTTGCTTTTCATTACGATCTATATTGATTAGAAGTTGCAGTGAAGGTGGCTGTAACGGTCGCCTCTAGTCCGTACTACTGCTTCATCCCTCGCTCGCAAATATGAGGTGGGCAGTCTCGATAGAACAGTTTTCTAGCTAGGAGAATGCGCAGTAGGGCCTATGGATTGGTCTTCGTTCGTATTGCTCTCTCGTTTCTAGTAAAGTAAAAGTAAAAGTAAAAGTAAAAGTAAGTAGTATTGGAAACTCTAGATCGTGCAGAAGCTAAGTGGACCAGACGACTTCACAATCTCGAACGGTAGCATCCAAATACCTGACTGTCTACTTCGTCCATTGCAATATCCGGGTAAAAGAAAGAGCAACTCCGAGTTGAGACTCGTGATTCATAACCGAGAAATACTACTTGAAAACGTGAACCAGTTGGTTAGGCACACATGAAAAAGGTTCCGTGGGTTTATGCGGATAGGGTGTAAGCGAGGCCCAGAGGAGGCTAGTAATAAGTATTTTACTATGCCCGGCTCCGGACTAGTTCGTTGAATAGACCTATGGTTCTAAGGAATGTGTTTTCTGGTCTGGGTAAGTTTTCTGTCTTCGTATAACCTTTAAAGGACAGGTTCTTAGGTTTAGCATTCTTTCTTGCCTTGGCTCTAACCTTTAGGGTTCTCTTTTCTGTCTTCATAGGTTTCCCTTGCTTGAGAGGTAGTATTCATTACCTTGGTGGAAGCCGTTTCTTGGTAAGGGTTCTCTCTTTACTGATAGGCTTTTCTTTCCTATTTCTTTATTCCACCCTGACACACCCATTATTGGCTTCCTTCCCTGGAGACCGCTCGGGCGAAGGCAGAGCATGGAATGCAATAAAGATTCACGCTTTCTGACACAGAATCCGGTTAGGGACATAGGTTATGGATAGTCTTTTCCAATGCGAAAAAATAAAACGACATCGTGTCTATTTTTCTTGGCTAAAGGAAAGGGGTATCGAGATGTGCTAGTCTAGTATACTGAATCATCCTTCTGTTTCTTACAGCCGAAGATTGGGAATCAGGATCTCTTTCCGTGGTTCTGACGGTTTATGTTTCCATTCCTGCTTCTTCCTGTTATTTGATATGGTTTGATACGGTTTCCGGGTCTATGGTTTCCAGTTACAAGACAAGCAAGCAAGGTTAAGGTTTCTCTTTATGTAGGCGTATACTAGAACCTGAAAAGAAAAGAGAAGAGAATAGTTTCTTACTTCCTTTGATTGGCAATCCAGATATCTTAGCTTGTTTCTAACGGTTCATTCATACCTTTTTCTTGTTGCATTTGATTCCATTCCTTGGTTCAAATCCGGATCTCTAGCCTTGGTACTAGTAAGGGTAATGGTTCTTCCTGTTTGGGTTTTTGAGAAGTTTGTTAGGTATCCTGGTAACCTATATGTGTTCGAAGAATTCCTTTGTATACTATTCCGTTCCGTTGTAAATACACGATCTTTACTACGTACGTTGTCCATTGGTTGACATCTTTCCTCGGCTCGGATAGCCAAGCTCAGCTCACACCAGCGAGCTAAAGAAAGGACAAGATTCCTGCTTCTGCCTCACTTCCCCCATAAGTTCGGGTATCTCTTTGACTAGGGTTTTAATTAAACTCGAGTGGAGGCTTTTCAACCCGCTTGGTGGGGCTCCCCTTAGGAAACCCAAAGCTCTTCTCCTTACCAGATGTTGGAAGAACCAAAAATTTATCTTATCCTCTTTCGGGTCAGCCTGTAAGGCGTAGAATAAGTAGAGCCTGATGCGCTCCCTTACCCTTAGTAATCGAAGCGCCGTTGGTCAGATTGAATTCCAGCCCTTCTTTCTGTAACCGACCCAGAGCTACTGTGAGCCGGTTTCCCCAACGTCGAAGGGGAATTCCAATGTTCAATTGCCCCTTTTCTTCGTTCAAAGCAACAAGTAGACCCAGCACTTGGAGCAGGAGTCTGCTTAGTGGCGCTCCTCCCCCGTCCCTGGACGTAAATTCCAGTCTGAACCCACTAAAGGTATGAACCAGGGTTTCTCTGAGCAGTTTCACCACCTCTAAGATCTCCCCGAATCCTAACCCCACCAGTGGCACCCCAGTCAGAAACTGATAACACGCATGGCACGCCGAGAACCCCTCTGATAAGACTGCAATCCCTAATAGCGAAGATACGCCATGCCTTGGAAAGAAGGCACCGCTTAATACTAAAATAAAAAGGCAGCCACAAAGTTCCATGCATAACAGTCTTAAATGCCAAGCTTTAATCTCATCTTTGACACTCCAGAGAAATCACAGTCGGACGGTGCAAGCAAAGATGCGGGCGCA
>Ga0307416_100000078_pt1 | contig 71548 bp, 64 predicted proteins | sample DK1Cmetagenome_2_FD_203821 | JGI IMG/M metagenome (GOLD analysis project Ga0307416, IMG submission 203821) | Maize rhizosphere microbial communities from greenhouse at UC Davis, California, United States - DK15-C-3 | ecosystem: Host-associated > Plants > Roots > Rhizosphere > Soil | place...
TGGTGGAGAAGCGTGACAATATGCTCGACTTCTGCGATCCGGAGATCGTTGAATCCTTGAAGTTCCACCTACGTGATCACACCATGTCCTTCCGTTTCGGTGAGGAGGTCTCCTCGGTGGAGAGTTCCGGACGTGGCACGATCACGACGCTCGCTTCTGGGAAGAAGATCGCCGCCGAGGTCGTCATGCACTCCGCAGGTCGGCAAGGCAATACGGCGACCTTGGGCCTCGACCTTGCAGGGCTTAAGACCGATCATCGCGGACGGCTCGTGGTGAACTCGAACTATCAGACCGAGGTGCCGCATATCTACGCCGTCGGTGATGTGATCGGCTTCCCTGCCCTGGCCTCAACCTCGATGGACCAGGGCCGCCTTGCCGCGGCGCACGCGTTCAATGAACCAGCCAACGAACTCCGAAGTCTGCAGCCGATCGGCATCTACACGATTCCGGAGATCTCGTTCTGTGGTAAGACTGAAGGAGAGCTGACCCGTGAGTCGGTTCCGTTCGAGGTCGGCATCTCCCGCTACCGCGAGCTGGCGCGCGGCCAGATCATTGGGGACTCCTATGGCATGTTGAAGTTGATCGTGCATGCCGACACCCGGGAGATCTTAGGCGTACACGTCTTCGGCAGTAACGCCACGGAACTGGTACATATCGGGCAAGCGATCATGGGATGTGGTGGAACGGTCGACTATCTCGTTGACACAGTCTTGAACTACCCAACGTTGTCAGAGGCGTACAAGGTCGCAGCCCTCGACGTCTCAAACAAGCTTCGTGCTGTTGCCCGCTTCACGATAGAGATGGCCACTTCCGAACCGAGCATGCTGTAAATACGGGCGCCTCACCAGCGCTGGTCAAACCCGACGCAGTACTGCTACGACCTTGCCCAAAATCGTGGCGTGATTGCCATCGATTGGGTCGTAAGCGGAGTTATGCGGGATCAGCCACACTTGGCCCCCGCTTCGCTTGAACGTCTTGACCGTCGCCTCATCGTCGAGCAGTGCTGCGACGATGTCACCGTTGTCCGCTGTCGGCTGCTGCCGCACCACCACCCAGTCGCCATCGCAGATCGCGGCGTCGATCATGGAGTCACCACGAACGGCGAGCAGGAACATGCTGCCGTCGCCGACCAGTTGCCGAGGCAAGGCGAAGACGTCCTCAATACTTTCTTCAGCCAGGATGGGTGCACCGGCGGCGATACGTCCCAGCACCGGGACATGCACTGGCTCCGGGAATGCGTCGCCAATGCCGGTGTCATCTCCCATGCTGGTCTGCTCGGAGAGCGAAAGCTGTCGCCCGGCCGTCCGAACCCCATTAGGCAGCAGCACCTCCAGCGCACGAGGACGATTGGGGTCGCGACGCAGAAATCCCTTGGTTTCGAGCATCTTGAGCTGGTGTGCGACGCTCGACGACGATGCCAGGCCCACAGCGTCGCCCATCTCTCGGATGCTTGGTGGATAGCCGCGCCGTTCGACGGTGTCCTTGATCACTTCGAGTATTCGGCGCTGTCGAAGTGTTAGGCCGGCGGCGTCGGTCGGACCGTCGGGGAACGCACTGACAGATGCGCTCTCTCCGAGCTGAGCCGCTACCTCGCTTGCACGGGGACGTCCGCGGCGCCTGCTCGGTTCCGGAAATGTCGGCTGTCTTGTATGCGTCCCCGTTGCCTTCGGAGCGCCTTGTGTCTTCTGGGCCTTCCGGGATTGGGACTCGCTGTGTGCCATAACGCTGACGATAGAGAAGTCTGCTGACACATTCAAACATTTGTTCGAGCGTGTCGAAGATCTTTCGTTGCCAGGCCGATTTTGCGTGGTGAAAACTGTCAGACCCGGGTGATGAGGTGTTTCACGACACGCATCGAATACTCGTGCGAATGAGCTTGGCGGCGTGTCGAAGATGCGGTACAAATCAAACGTACGTTCTATCGAACATAGATTCGACAGCTTGATAGAGGAGTTTTGAGGATGAGCACAGCTCGTATGGAGACAGCTCCGGTCTACATCCCCAACGTCACGATTCGCCAGGGGAAAGGCGGCCAGTCACGACCCACGACTGGCTGGATTGGGGCGCGCTCACAAGAGGCTCGCCCTAGCAGTGTTCCTGCAAAGTGGCAGCTCACGGATCGGGGGATCGCCGCGGTGATCGTGATTGCCGTTGTTCTGATGACTGCTGCGCTTGTGGTGATTGGCCTGACCGCCGTACGCGTCACAAGTGCCGACTATGACGTGAGCATTCAAAGGTCAGAGCAAGTTCGCCACTGAAGCTAGTGCTAGTCGACGTCGTGCGTCATCTGGTCAATGCAGACAACGACGGCCAGCACGAGACCGGTGTCCTCTCCTGGCTTGATCTCGACGCCGTACGTGTCGCGCACCCGGAACCAGCGGCGGGAAACTTCGGCGATCTCGTCGCCGCCGCGCTCGATATTGTATTCGTGATCGACGATGTTGCCCTTAGCCTCCATGTCCTCGCCGCCTTCGACGTCGATCGAAAACCGGTCGCGTAGCGGGGTCACGAGAGCCTTTTTTACAGTGGCGACCTTGCGGCCATCACGCTCGATGTCCATCGTGTCTCGGACATGCAGCATTTTCTGCCGGATGGAGTACAGCTCCTCACCTCGCGGCGACTCCAGGACGAGCGTGTCACGGATCCGCAGGGCTTTTCCATTCACCTTGAACGCTCGCTCGCCTGCCTCGTTCTCAATCCAGAAGTCGTCACCGATTGCGAAGAGTTTCTCCTGCATCCGGTACTTCGCCATGCTTGCTTCCTCACGCCGGCCTCGCAACAGCGGCATCGTCGGCTCCCTTCGTCGATTGTCTCAACGACGCTACACCGGCCTAATGTGATCGGTAGGCCACTGCCCCGAGACGTTGATCAAGATCATGGAGCAACGGTGTTGTCGTCACCTTCATTGATCACGATGGTTTTCATAATCTGGTCAGCGAATGTCTGTCTCTTCTCGTGCCACAACGGCCATAGATAGCCAACTATTGTGAGGGCGTCGAGGATGTGAACGAGATCGCGAATGCACGCATTCTTCGCGCCAATTGGTGCATTGGTCTCTTCGCCGATCAGTCTGATCTTGGTCACTCGCTTGCCCAGTGATTGTCCGGTCCTGCCTCCGGTAATCCAGCGGTTGTAGGTCACCCATCCCAGGCTGGCGATCATGACGCCGAGGCCGATGATCATCGCGACGGCTGCGCCTTCGATGTCGACGGTCGAAACGTCGGAGACGACGAGTTCACCGATCAAGATTGCGTAGCCAACCAAGAAGACGATCACGCCGAGATAGGTCGGACCCTGGTCGATCAGCCGCGCCCGAACTCGTGTGCCCCACTCCGCGTAATCGGCCCGTGAGTGCGACGCAAACTTTCCAATGGATGGAGGAGGATAGTCCAGGCCCGTTGGGGGTTGCAGCAACGACGGCTGAGGATCTGTGGTGCCGCCCGCTGGTTCCTGAGGGCCGTGTTGATCGGTCATGTACGTCCTTGCGGTCCGTGCGACATGGCGAGTGTAGGCACGCCGATCGCGGGCACAATGAGAACGTGGCAGTCTCCACAGAGGTCCGACCATTCCGGGCGAGACGGGCAGCCGGATACGTCGCCGCCTTCTTTGCCGGCGGGCTGGCGCTGAGCGCGCTGTACGCGACTACCGGCGTCGGCCTGCCATGTCCGTTCCGCGCCATTACGGGGTGGGAGTGTCCGCTCTGCGGCGGCACCAGAATGGGCGACGCACTACTTCATGGAGATCTGGATGCGGCCTTCGCATTCAACCCCCTCGCATTGGTGGGTTTGCTCATCGTGGGCATGCTAGGTGCGTTGTGGGCTGTGGAAACGGTGGGAGGACGAGCTTTCCGATTGCCGCGACCGCTCGCCGAGCGCTTGCGCCGCATTCGCCCTAACCATTGGCTGCTGATTGCCCTGGTACTCGCTGTGAGTTACACGCTGGCGCGCAACCTACTTTGATCCTCCGAAACTCCCGCGCGGAGCGAGCGGAGCAATCAAACCAGGCCCAACGCCACGCCGGCGGCCAAAAGTGTCAGTGCTCTTGCAGAGAATGGTTTTTAGACGTACCGTATCCATATCTAGTAGTTACAAGCATGTGGTTCATCCACAAGTTGTGGTTCGCTACGCACAGCAATTCACAGAGCAGTCCACAAGATCTTCTCATTAGCCACAGGATGATCCCCAGATCTATCCCCAGAAAGGAGTCGGACAATGCATTGCCCCTACTGTCGCAACGCCGACTCCAAGGTGCTCGACTCACGGACGACTGAGGACGGCACAAGCATTCGCCGTCGTCGTCAATGCCCGTCCTGCGAGCGACGGTTCACCACCATCGAGCAGATGCAGCTCGTTGTTGTGAAGCGCAGTGGGGTCGTCGAGCCCTTCAACCGCGACAAGGTGATCAACGGCGTTCGTAAGGCATGCAAGGGACGGCCGGTAACTGAAGACCAGCTTGCTCGGCTCGGACAGCTGGTGGAAGATTCGCTGCGCGCCTTGGGCCAGCCAGAGATACCGGCGGATGAAGTCGGTGTCGCGATCCTCGGACCGCTGCGGGAACTCGATCAGGTTGCCTACCTGCGCTTCGCGAGCGTCTATCGCCAGTTCCGCTCGGTCGACGACTTCGAGGCCGAGATTGCGCTACTACGTGTTGAGCAGGATCCGACCGGCATCCAGCCGCTGATTCCGGATCGCGCGGCAGACCACAAGATAAGCAACTTCATCCCGCATCGCCTAACCCCAGCTCGGGAACGCTCCGGTAATCCTCCTGAGCCACCCTGATGCTCTTAGCTGGGGCGCCGCCCATATCCACTCCAGGCCACCCTTGATTGTCGGTGCCAGTAATGGCGCCGGTTGGACTAGAAAGGCAGAAATGACCGAAACCACCCGTTCGGCGAATGGGCGATCGGAAAACAAAAGTGCCCAGGAAGATACAAATGCGCCTCCGAAGCGCGCGGGACTAAGCATTGGACGTGTCTTTACCTCGGGTGTGCACCCGTATGACGAGGTGACCTGGGAACGCCGCGACGTCGTGCAAACGAACTGGAAAACCGGCGAAGTCGTCTTTGAGCAAAAGGGCGTTGAGTTCCCTGACTTTTGGAGCGTCAACGCTTCGACCATTGTCACGACCAAGTACTTCCGGGGCGCGCTCGGCACCCCAGCTCGGGAGCACAATCTCCGGCAGCTTATCGACCGCGTCGTGATGACCTACCGCAAGGCGGGGGAGGAGCACGGCTATTTCGCCGATGCCCAGTCAGCCGAGGTCTTCGAGCACGAGCTGACCTGGATGCTGCTGCACCAGTACTTCTCGTTCAATTCACCGGTCTGGTTCAACGTCGGTACCGCCTCGCCGCAGCAAGTTTCAGCCTGTTTCATCCTGTCGGTTGACGACTCGATGGACTCGATCTTGAACTGGTATCGGGAAGAAGGTTTCATCTTCAAGGGTGGCTCAGGTGCCGGCCTGAACCTCTCCCGGATCCGCTCGTCCAAGGAGCTGTTGAGCTCCGGTGGCACTGCGTCCGGCCCGGTCTCGTTTATGCGGGGAGCTGACGCGAGCGCAGGAACAATCAAGTCCGGCGGCGCTACCCGTCGTGCCGCGAAGATGGTTGTACTCGATGTCGATCATCCAGATATCGAGGAGTTCGTCGAGACCAAGGCACGCGAGGAAGACAAGATACGAGCGCTGCGCGATGCCGGCTTCGACATGGACCTAGGCGGCCGGGACATCGTCTCTGTCCAGTATCAGAACGCCAACAACTCCGTACGCGTAACCGATGAGTTCATGCGGGCCGTTGAAGATGACGATGATTTCGCATTGCGTGCCCGCACCGATGGCCGCGTTGTCGAGACGGTGAAGGCTCGGGAGCTGTTCAACAAGATGGCCAGAGCAGCTTGGGAATGCGCAGATCCCGGCATCCAGTACGACGACACGATCAACGATTGGCACACCAATCCCGAAACCGGTCGGATCACTGCGTCCAATCCGTGCTTTCCAGCCGATCAGCGGGTCGTGACCGACCGAGGCTTGATCAGGATCGGCGATCTTGTCATGCGGGCTGCCGTAGGCAACACCACCGAGATCTACACCAACGACGTCACTTCAGAGGCCCACCCGACCAGCCGCGTAGTCGCGACGCGTCCGGTGCGCTACATGGTCACCGGAACCAATGAAATTGTGGAACTCCGCTTTTCCGACGGGTCCCGGCTACGCTGCACGCCGGGACATCGAGTCTGGACCACGAACCGAGGCTGGGTGCACGCTGAGGACCTGCTGGAGTCCGATGAGGTGGTGCGCTCGTTCGAGTATGCGGCGCGCACCATGGCGCGGGTGGAACTGCCCGAGCCGGCACTTCGGGTGGGTCGGCTGGCTCGCGGACTGGCCTTGCCGGAGAAATGGGACGAAGAGCTAGGCCACTTCCTCGGCTGGCTTTTGGGTGACGGGGGCGTCACGGACAAGGTCGCCACGACGGTCTACGACAATGTGGCCGATCAGACTCAAGTCCTGCCCCAGCATGCCGCCCTACTGCGCCGGTGGACCGGCTTCGACGCCAAGCCGAGCAATCAGCCGAACGGAACCGTTCAACTCCGGTCGGGCAGGAGCAGTGTCGTTCGGTTCATGCGCGCACTGGGTGTGAGCAACGGCCGCTCCAGCACTAAGGTCGTGCCGGAGTCGATCTTCGAGGCGCCCGAGGAGGCAGTGCTTGCCTTCTTACAGGGACTCTTCGACGCCGATGGCTGTGTGGTCGACGACGAGGTAAAAGGCACTCGGTACGTCGGACTCGCCAGCCGCTCCGAGGAGCTGCTGCTTGGAGTACAGGAGCTCCTAACTTCCTTCGGAATTGCCAGCCGCATCCACAGCTCAGATGGGCCGGCGTATGACCTACGCATCACAGGACGGTCAATGCGTGAGTTCGCGGCCTTGGTCGACTTTTCGATCGGTGCGAAGCACGAGCGGCTCACTCATGTCATCGACGCACATTCCTCGTACGCGGTCCGTGAGACGGTACGGATGGTGTCGCGCACGTCAAAGGGTTTCGAGACCACTTACAACCTGACTGAGCCGCGGAATCACTCCTACATCGTTAGCGGCGTTGTTGTCGCCAACTGTTCGGAATACATGAGCTTGGACAACAGCTCGTGCAACCTGGCGAGCCTCAATTTGCTGAAGTTCTTGCGCGAGGACGACACCTTCGACGCCGAAGCGTTCGAACAGGCCGTCGAGTTGATCATCACCGCGATGGACATCTCGATCTGTTTCGCCGATTTCCCGACGGAGGCGATCGGTCGCACGACTCGCGACTATCGCCAGTTGGGCATCGGTTACGCCAACCTTGGCGCGCTGCTGATGGCGACCGGCCACGGTTACGACTCCGAAGGCGGTCGCGCGCTCGCTGCGGCGATCACGTCTCTGATGACTGGTGTCTCGTATCGCCGATCGGCGGAGCTGGCTGGAATCGTCGGGCCGTACGAGGGTTACGCGCGCAACGCCGATGCCCACAAGCGAGTCATGCGCAAGCACCAGGCTGCCAATGACGCCCTGCGCACCATCGACGCGATGGACGGAGACATACGCAAGCGGGCGACTGCCGCCTGGGATGGAGTAATCAAGATTGGCGAGGCCAACGGTTATCGGAATGCCCAGGCAAGTGTTTTGGCTCCGACCGGAACTATTTCCTTCATGATGGACACGGACACGACTGGTATCGAGCCGGACTTCTCCCTGGTCAAGTTCAAGAAGTTGGTCGGTGGCGGCTCCCTCCAGATCGTCAACCAGACGATTCCGAGGGCGCTGAAGAAGCTCGGTTACGCCGACGAGACGGCCGAGGCAATCGTCGAGTTCATCGCCGAGCACGGCCACGTCATCGATGCACCGGGACTGAAGCAGGAGCATTACGAGGTGTTTGACACGGCGATGGGGCAGCGGGCGATCAAGCCCATGGGCCACGTCCGGATGATGGCGGCGGTCCAGCCGTTTCTCTCCGGCGCAATCTCCAAGACGGTGAACTTGCCCGAAACGGCGACCGTAGAGGACATCGCTGAGGTTTACCTGCAGGGCTGGAAGCTGGGTTTAAAGGCGCTGGCGGTATACCGCGACAACTGCAAGGTGGGCCAACCACTTAGCGACGGCAAGAGCAAGAAGGCGGATGATAAGAAGTCAGCTTCCGCCGAGCCTGAAGTCGTGGAGAGAGTGGTGTACCGGCCAACCCGCAAGCGACTGCCCAAGTCGCGGCCGAGCCGCACCACATCCTTCTCTGTCGGAGGCGCCGAGGGCTACATGACCTCAGGGTCTTATCCCGACGACGGCCTGGGCGAAGTATTCCTCAAACTCGGCAAGCAGGGCTCGACTCTGGCCGGAGTCATGGATGCCTTCTCGATTGCGGTGTCGATAGGTCTGCAGTACGGGGTGCCGCTGGAAACCTTCGTCCAGAAGTTCACCAACCTGAAGTTCGAGCCCGCCGGCTTGACCGACGACCCGGACATCCGGATGGCACAGTCGATCATGGACTATATCTTCCGGCGGTTGGCGCTCGACTATCTCTCCTTCGACGAGCGCGCTGAGCTCGGCATTTACACTGCCACTGAGCGGGCCCGGCAGGTGGAAACCGGATCATATTTACCGATTGAGGAAGAGCTGAGCGAAGCCGAATCGCTCAAGAATGATCCCGGCGACGACGTGCGAACCGACGAGATGGATGGAGCAAGTGCCAAGCCGGCTCCACAGAACGCGCATACCACAGCCGAACTCTTCGAAGAGATCACCGGCACCAGCGTCGACGCCCCGCTCTGCCTGACCTGCGGCACGAAGATGCGTCCCAGCGGGAGCTGCTACGTCTGCGAAGGCTGCGGATCTACCAGCGGCTGCAGCTGATCACGGCCTAGGCCGTGGAAAGTGAGCCCACCTGGACAATCGCAGTCCAGGTGGGCTCACTCTTTTTGGGAACACTTCCGCGCTGTACGCGTTACCACAACATGATTGATGACCGCGATCGTGAGGCGTTGGATGCCTATTCTGCGGCGGTGACAGCGGTAGTTCAGCAGGTCTTGCCGAGTGTGGCCAGCCTCCGAGTCCGGTCCCGGTTTGGCGAGGGCGCTGGTAGCGCAAGCGTCTTGACCAGTGACGGCTTTCTCCTGACGAGCGCGCACGTCGTCGAGGGAGTGAATACCGTCACGGCTGCCTTCTCCGATGGGACTGAGGTCACAGCCGATGTCGTTGGCCGGGACGCGTTCTCAGACCTAGCGGTGCTAAGGGGCCGAGGTGAGGTGCCCGGGCCAGTGTCGCAGGGGGACGCCAGCAAGCTGCAGGTCGGGCAACTTGTGGTTGCCGTCGGCAACCCGCTCGGTCTAGCCGGCAGCGTCACGGCAGGCATCATTTCGGCGCTCGGCCGATCGCTGCCGACGCGGCAGGGTCGTGTGGTCGATGAGGTGATTCAAACTGACGCCGCTCTCAACCCCGGCAATAGCGGCGGTGTGCTGGCCGATAGCAGAGGCAAGATGATCGGCGTCAACACAGCGGTTGCCGGCATCGGCGTTGGTTTGGCAGTTCCTATCAATGAGACAACCCAGCGCATCATAAGTGCCTTGATGACCAATGGCCGAGTGCGCCGCGCTTGGTTGGGAATCGCAGGTAGCCAGGCTCCGTTGCCACCGGCGTTGGTTACGAAACTGGGTCGGCGGGAAGGCCTCCGCGTGGCGCAGGTCGTGGCTGGAAGTCCTGCGGACGCCGCCGGGCTGAGAGCTGGAGATATCGTCGTCGCGGTCGCCGGCACATCGCTTGGGTCCAGCACCGAGCTGCAGCGCCGGATGGTCGAAGATACGATCGGTCGCCGCGTCGAGATCACCGTATGGCGCAACGGCGCTCTAGTAGACGTGATTGCCGTGCCGCGTGAGCTCACCGAATCTGCGAGCTGAGGTCCGACAGCTCTTTACGACAAAGGAAAGGGCGACTGACTCCAGGCAGGTACGTCGCTGAGCTTGATCGATTCCACCCACTTGACCCACCAGAATCCCCGACGGTGTGGCACGACCAGACGTACCGGCGCACCATGTCCGGCCTTCAGCGGCTCGCCTTGATAAGCGGTGGCCAGCCACAACGAGTCGGCTTCCTTGGCCGGGAAGCGCCGACGGTAGCCGGTCACGCTCCTGACCTCGATGCTGGCCGCGGCTTCCAGCTGATCATGAGGCAAAAGATCAGCAAGGTTGGCCGCGGTCCACTCTGCGTCGGCATACCAGCCGCTGGTGCAGTCGAGCCGCGCTGTGATGATCGTCGACCGTTGTGCCAGCTCCGGCACCGAGAATGCCGACCCAGCGACGTCAACGCAATGGTCTGCGGCAAGGTCGGGCACCTTGTCGAAGAGCCAAATCGTGGCAGGGGCTGCCGCAGCGCTCAACCGATGTGATCCAGTGGCGATCCTGCTGGCTGACGCGAACCCCAGCAGCCGACCAACACCCTCGAGAGCTCCGTATGTCACACCAGCGCCTGCAGCAAGAATTCCAGTGCGCAGCAGCACCCGACGTGACAGGTCCAGGCGACGTAACCGTTGTCGCCGATGCCCCCGTATGTGCCAGACAAGAAGTGGCGCTGCTAACAGAGCTGAGCCGACGTGTACCTGCATGGGGCTGAGCCGCCACAGCACGCCGTACCCGAGAAAGACCTCGACAAGACCCGAAATTACGCAAATGGCGATCAGTGCGAGCAGTATGAGACTCGGGGCTCGCAGCATCGATGCGCGCCGAACGATTACCGACTTCCACGGGATGAGCAGAACAAGGCTAAGCCCGAAGATGCCATGGATCAGTGTCGCGATCTTGGCAGGGATTGGCGTACCGGCAGTGAAGGCAACAGCACCCGTCAGGACGGCGCCGAGGAGAATTGCCAACAGGGCCACATTGGTGCGGCGACCCGCACGCCGCACTTGGCCGATATGGGTGAGACACCACCCGAACACGGCTATCCCCGACGATCCGGAAAGAACGACGTCCCGGGCTGATTGGGCGGCTGGCCCCATGGTCCAGGCCAGACCGCAGACTGCGATCTCGTCGTGCGCGGTGCTGGGGGAAAGACCACGTAGGGCCTCAACCACGCCGCCCGTTGCAGCAGCAAGGTCATGTGCTGTGTGAGATCAGCAGGCGCAGTTCCGTGGACCGCTCGGTTATGCAGAAAGGCCACCTCGATCATGGTCTGCTGGTACGCCCGCAGCGCAGCACTGGCGGGTTTGCCGCCGAGACGTTTGGCGTACGCGCGCGCTGACATCCGATCCGACAAGCGTGCTATCCAGCGGATCTCTTCTGGGTTGATCCATCCCATCTTCGCCACCTGCTGGAGTGCTGCGCTTAGCATCCTGCCCTCGCGGGAGCGAGCCCAGATTGCGACCGCGAGCACCACCACCAACAACGGCAGCATGATCGCGCCGTACGCGACCAAGAAACCATTGGCACCCCAGAAGGCGCTCCCGTTCCAGGTCGCATGCATCAAGATCGCGGCCAGAAAGCCAAGAATCGGCGCGAACACCCGTACGCCTGGGTGACGAGCTGAGACGCCAATCCCGACACCTATGCCGGCTACGGCGGTGAAGAGTGGATGTGCAAACGGTCCGATGATTCCGCGCAGGAAGAACGTGACGCCGAGCTGTCCGGCTTGCAGAGATTGCAGGTAGTACACGATGTCTTCGACAAACGCGAAACCGATCCCCACCAGCGCGCCGTAAATGATGCCGTCGAGTACGCCGTCCACCTCAGAACGACGGAAAACAACAATGGCCACCAGGAACAAACCCTTGGCGAGCTCCTCCACAACAGGCGCTCCCACCGCCGCTGCCAGGAACTCAGTCGTTCCCGGGATCCCGAAGAGCAGCCGTTCGGCAATGAAGCTCAACACCACTGCGGCAACTGCGCCCCACCCAAGGGCCGCAAGCCGATAGCTCGCCGGCTCTGGTTCATAACGATCAAGCCAGAAGCAGACCAAGATCAAAACAGGGAAGGACAAGGCGGCCAGCAGTGTGGCGATCAAGGCGCCCGTTGGACCGCCAAGCAGGAAGATCAAGATCGCGATCATCAGGCCCCCGAGGCCGAGCACTATCGTGGTGACCCAGGTCAGCGCTGAGCGAGGGCGGCGTAGCAACGCAGCCGGCGCAACGGAAACCATGCCTGGACCAGGTGCGCCTGCAGGAACCATCGCCGGCTCGGTCATCTTTCAACGATAGGCAGTCACCGATACGCGTAGGGTCGCGGTATGGACGCGCTGCCGGCAGTTCATCCGCGTCCTGGCCTGCCTAGCAGCGTCAGCGTCTACGAGGTCGGTCCTCGTGATGGACTGCAGGCCGAGAAGACGATCATCCCGCTTGAGGTCAAACTCGAGTTCATTGACCGCCTCGGGCAAGCTGGACTTGCCATCATCGAGGCGACGAGCTTCGTTTCCGCCCGCTGGGTCCCGCAATTGGCCGATGCCGATCAGCTCATGGCACGCCTAAGGCGCCATCCCGGTGTCCGTTACCCCGTGCTGGTGCCCAATCAACGAGGTTTCGAGCGAGCCATGGCAGCCGCAGCTGAGGAGCTCGCGATCTTCGTCTCAGCTACGGAGAGTTTCGCCAAGCAGAATCTCGGCACGACGCTGGATGGCGCCATCGAGATGGCGGCGCCGGTAGTCAAAGCGGCGAAGACCCGGGGCATTCCCGTACGCGGCTATGTCTCGATGTGCTTCGGTGACCCATGGGAGGGCAGTGTGGAGCCGGAACGCCCGGCAGGGGTTGCGGCTCGACTTATCGACCTGGGCTGTTCAACCATCAGCCTCGGCGACACCATCGGCGTTGCCACTCCGGGTCATATCGCGACGGTGCTGGACAGCGCTGAGGCAGCCGGAGTGGCGCGCGATCGGATCGCTCTGCATCTACACGACACATACGGCCAGGCGCTGGCCAACGTTCTGGCCGGGCTGGAGGCTGGAGTTACGGCGTTCGACTCCTCGGCCGGCGGACTTGGCGGCTGCCCGTACGCAAAGTCGGCAACCGGGAATCTTGCGACCGAGGACCTGGTATGGATGCTCGAGGGGCTCGGTATCGATACCGGCGTTGACCTAGCAACACTGGTTAAAGCCAGCCGCTGGCTCGCCGCCAAACTGGGTCGTCCTTCGCCTTCCAGAGTCGTCGCTGCACTGGGCATTTGAACGCCTTCGGCATTAGTGTCGTTGTCGTGGGTGGGAGGGGCACACATGGCCGACATCGACGACTTCGACCTCGACCGGAGTACCGCTCAAGCCTGGGCTGAGTTCCAGAGCCGGTTGAGTGAGGTCATTTCAGTGATCGACGACACCGCCGACCTGACTATCTGGACAACGTCTGGAGGAAACGGGCCGCCACCGTATGTCATCCTGAGCAGTCCGCGCCCAGGGATGATCCGATGCGAAGCAGCAAGCAACGCTGTACTCGGACCCGATTTCCAGCTCTCCGGCGAACTGCTCACAAAAATGGAACGGCTCGGCTGGCACCTGCCTACGATTCACGGTGAAGAAAGCCGCACGCGGCCGACCGCAAACTTCTGGATCGAGTTGCCGCAGGTCGCATCGGACCGGATGAGTGAGCTTGCCGTTTCCGCGCTGCGCGACGTCTACGGCGTCCAACACCCGGTCTTTCTCGCTCCTGACAAGCTCGCCGAGGCGTTGCAGCCGGCTCAGCCGCCAACAGAGGCCGACACCTCGATCAGTGTTGAACGCCTGGAGCTGCCCGACCTCGAGCCGTCCATGCCGCGTGATCAGCAACATCTCAACGACTTGGTCGATGCCGAGCTGGCCGAGATCTATGGCCATCCGCCCATTCGTGACGCCGAAGGGGATGTGGCAATCAGGGTCGGATCGACCATGCTTTTTCTGCGTACCTCCCGAGACGGGCAGGAGGTTGTGCTCTTCGCTCCAGTCGTGCACGACATCGCTGGCCGGTCCCGTGCTACCGAGGTGCTCAACGACTTGAATGTCGAGGCGCGCTGGGTCAAGTTTCAGCTGATCAAAGACCGTGTCTTCGTGACCATCTCGGTACTGTCCCGGCCCTTCGTACCGGCCCATCTACGCCAAGCCGTCCGCATCCTCTCTGACGTGGCCGACGGCATTGACAACGAGCTCGCAGCCAAACTCAACGGTCGGACTACCTTCAGCGACCACGACGAATCCCGCTGAAACTTTGCGCTCTGACGGTCTGCCGCGCGAAGAGTGCCAGAAACCGCCGTCTCCGGGCCGTAACCGTCCAAGCGGACGCCAGGATGCGCCGACGGTCGCAGGTAGATTGGTGCCCGTGATGGATCCTCGGGAGCTATACACCTTGAACGAGGCGGTGGTCGCCAAGCTCAAGGAGCATCGCCCCGTGCTGATCCATCAACTGGATGGTTTCGTCGATGCGGGGCAGGCTGGACGGCTGTTCTCGGCGAACCTGCTCGAGAATCTTGAGCACGAAGTGCTGGCTGAATTCGACCATGATCAGCTCCACGACTATCGCAGCCGGCGACCCGCGATGATCTTCGACACCAATCAGTGGAAGTCGTATGCCGATCTGCATCTGCGCATCTACCGCGTAACTGACGGCCAGGGCGAGGTGTTCTTGCTGTTCAGTGGGCCCGAGCCTGACGTTCAGTGGGAGCGCCTCGCGGCAGCGGTCGTCGGCCTGATTGAGCAATTCGGCGTCCGAATGACCGTTGGGGTGCACGGCATTCCGATGGCAGTACCACACACCCGGCCGATCACCATGACCGCCCACGCCACCGACCCATCGCTGGTCAAGGGTTATCGGAGCTGGATTGATCGCGTCGAGGTGCCGGCCAGTTTCACCGGTCTGCTTGAGTATCGGCTGGGCCAGCTAGATCGCAAGGCGATGGGTTTCGCCGCCCACGTGCCGCATTATCTCGCTCAGGCCTCGTTTCCAGAGGCCACCCTTACGCTGACTCGCTCGCTGAACCAGGCGACCGGCCTGGCTGTCCCGCTCGAACCCTTGGAAAAGGCGTCTTCCAGCAACCTTGCCGATATCGCCGAGGAGATGGCGACCTCAACAGAGGTTCAGGAGCTTGTGGCGACGCTGGAGCAGCAGTACGACGCACTGCAGGCCGAGCGGCCGGAGCGGGTCCCCAGTGCTGAGGAAATTGCGGCCGAGTTTGAGAGGTTCCTTGCCGAGCGCGAGAAGGACGACTGACCCGCCACTGACTGAGCCTCCTAACAGGGCGGTATTGGTAGAAAGGCTCCGGACTGCTGGCTGCGTCTTCGCCGAGGATGAGGTTGACGTGCTGCTCGCCAGCGCTCGTACGCCGATCGAACTCGAAGACATGGTCCAGCAACGAGTAGCGGGGTGGCCATTAGAGCAGATCGTCGGTTGGGCTGAATTCGCTGGATTACGGGTTGCGGTCGATCCTGGCGTGTTCGTCCCGCGCAGGCGTACCGAGCTGCTCTTGCGCCATGCGCTCATCCTCGCTCCTTCCCGACCAGTCGTCGTCGAGCTGTGTTGCGGCTCGGCCGCACTCTCGCTCGCCTTAGCCTCAGCCCTGCCTGACAGTGAGCTATACGCCGTAGACATCGACCCGGCCGCCGTCCGCTGTGCCACGCGAAATCTGGCGCGGCTATCAACAACCACTGCTCAGGTACGTCAGGGCGACCTCTATGAACCGCTGCCAGCCTTGCTGACCGGTCAGGTCGACGTGCTGCTCGCCAACGCGCCTTATGTCCCGACAGATTCGATCTCGTTCATGCCGCCAGAAGCGCGTCTGTACGAGCCGCGGCTCGCGCTCGACGGAGGTCCGGACGGGCTCGACGTACAGCGTCGGATCGCATCGGGCGCGACCCGCTGGCTCGCACCAGATGGACATCTGCTGGTGGAGACTAGCGGCGGCCAAGCTGCCGAGAGCGTGGCAATCTTGGAGCGCCATGGACTAGCAACCTGGGTCGTCACCTCGAACGAGCTTGATGCGACCGTTGTAATTGGCCGGCTAGCAGTTCACCCGTAGCGGAGCAAATCGCCCGACAGACGGCATTAGGCTCCTCTCGTGCCTCAGTCCGTGATCGAGCTCATCGACCTGCTGGATCTGGAGGAGATCGAGATCGGGCTGTTCCGGGCGCAGCAGCCGGACACTCAACTGCAGCGCGTCTTTGGGGGGCAGGTGCTGGCGCAAGCGCTGATTGCCGCGTCTCGCACAGTCTCAGTATCACGAGTGCTGCATTCCCTGCACGCCTATTTCCTGTTACCGGGCCGGACCGACATTCCGATGGTCTATGACGTGGAGTCGGTACGCGATGGCGGCTCGTTCTCTTCACGCAGGGTGGTTGCCCGACAAGGCGGCCAGGTGATCTTTTACCTGTCGAGCTCTTTTCACGAAATCGAGGAAGGCTTTGAGCATCTGGATCCGGTTCCGGAGGATGTTCCCTCCCCTGAAGAGTGCCCAACGCTAGGGGAAGTGCTCGTCAAAGCGTCGGGTCAGCCAATCTCATTTTGGGAGCGGGAGTGGGGAGCCCTCGACGTGCGCTACGTCGGCGACTCTCGGCCGGGTGGCACTTTGGTCAATGAGCGCCATCCGGCGCGATCTCGCGTCTGGGTACGCGCTAATGGACGATTGCCCGATGATCGTCGTCTGCATCAGGCGGCCTTGGCCTATGCCAGCGATCTGACGCTGCTTGGTGCAACCACGGTGCCGCACGGCGTGTTCGTCGGGCTCAACGTGCACGCAGCCTCCATCGACCACGCCATGTGGTTCCATCGACCATTCCGCGCCGACGACTGGTTGCTCTACGACCAAGTCTCGCCGTCCGCCTCTAGCGGGCTTGGCCTGGCGACCGCCCGGCTGTTCCAAAACGGCATCCTGGTCTCCAACGTCGCCCAAGAAGGCCTCATCCGCCCGCTCCGTACGTCCTGACTTCCAAACACAAACAGACCAGGGCGATCCGGAGGGGGAATCCGGATCGCCCTGTGGAGCTGCTGGGAAGTCGCTGTGAGGTCGGCGCGCGCGGGGGTTACGCAGCCAGGACCGACTTCCCCCGCAGCTTGGCAATGGCATGGCGCTCGATCTGCCGGACCCGCTCTGCGGTAATACCCCAGATCGCGCCGATATCTGCGAGCTTGGCTTGACGGCCGTCGATGAGCCCATAACGACGACGTACGACGTCGGCAGACCGCTCATCCAAAGAGGCGAGCATGTCCTCCAGACGAGCGTGCTCCTCGGCGTCGAGGAAGACCTCATCTGGACCTGGCATCGGCTCACGTGCGATGAGATCGCCGAGGGCGGTGTCACCGCCTTCTTCGACCGGGGCGTCGAGGCTAACGTGGTCACGGCCGTAACGCATCAGATCTAGGACGCGCTCAGGCTCAAGATCCATCTCCGCTGCGATCTCTTCGATCTCAGGATCGCGGCCAAGCCGCCGTTCCAGCGTCCGGCGTACGGCGCCCACCTGATTGACCTGCTCGGCTACATGCACGGGAAGTCGAACAATCCGGCCCTGCTGGGCGATGCCACGGCTAATCGACTGCCGTACCCACCACGTGCCGTATGTGGAGAACTTAAAGCCCTTCGTGTAGTCGAACTTCTCGACGGCCCGAATAAGACCGGTGTTGCCTTCCTGCACCAGATCCAAAAGGGGCATCTGAGAACGGCCGTACTTTCGAGCAACCGAAACAACCAGGCGAAGGTTGGCCGTCACAAAATGTTGCATTGCCCGCTGGCCTTCTTCCACCAAGAACTCCAACTCCTCCTTGGTCGGACGCTTGGCGCGCTTTCCACGTTCGGCGAGCGTCACGTCGCCGGAGAGGATGTGCTCTGCGTAAAGACCAATTTCGATGGTCTTCGCCAGTTCGACTTCCTCTTCAGCGGTCAGCAATGGAGTCCTGGCGATGCCTTCCAGATATAGGCCGACTGCATCCTTGCCATCGATGCCTTCGGATACTCGCGAACGAGTAGTTGTTGCCACTATGGCCCCTTTCGTTACCTTCACAACCAGAACGCGTCAGGTACCGATTTGGATTCCTCATGTGCCCTGAAGAATCCCTGAGAGCTACTCGGGGGTAACCCCGAGCGGTATTTCTCCAGGTCATCCGGTTCCAGTTGACGTCACGAGGGCTGCGCTACTGGTTCGGAGCAGCGAGCGTTTCCGGATGCAATACCCGGTCCAAGTCGCGGCACACGCCTGTTCGGTAACCGCAACTGAAACGTTTAGGAACCGCGCAGGATTCCCAACGGTCACTCAGTCTTCGGTGGTTATCTGGCTAATGATCCAGGCGTACTCGAAGGCCAATTCCCGCCAGCTCTTGTAACGGCCGCTCACTCCGCCATGCCCAGCGACCATCTCGGTCTTGAGCAGGATCTGGCGGTTCTCGGAGTTTTTGGCGGAGTGTCGCAGCGCCGCAACCCATTTCGCGGGTTCGACATAGAAGACCCGAGTGTCGTTAAGGCTTGTTGTCGCCAAAACGGCCGGGTAATCGATCGAGCGCACATTCTCGTACGGCGTGTACGTCTTCATGTACGAATAGACCTCGGGGTTGTGCAGCGGATCGCCCCATTCCTCCCATTCGATAACGGTCAGCGGCAGATCTGGATTCAGGATCGTGGTCAAGGCGTCGACAAAGGGCACCGCGGCATGAATCGCGTGGAACTTGTCGGGAGCCAAGTTGGCCACCGCGCCCATCAGCAGGCCCCCCGCGCTACCGCCCCGAGCAGCCAGCCGGGCAGGTGAGGTGTATCGGTGCTCGATGAGGTAGTCAGCGCACGCAATGAAGTCGGTGAAGGTGTTCTTTTTGGTCAGCGTCTTCCCATGCTCGTACCAGCTTCGGCCGAGCTCACCGCCGCCGCGGATATGGGCTATCGCGTAGACGATCCCGCGGTCCAGTACAGAGAGACGAGGGATCGAGAAGCCGGGATCCATGGACATCTCGTACGCCCCATAGCCGTAGAGCAAGGCTGGTGCTGAGCCGTCCAACGGAGTGTCAGCCTTCCGGACGATCGACAGCGGCACCGGTGTGCCGTCCGGCGCGGTGGCCCAGCCGCGTTCTTGGACATAGCTCTCCGGCTGATAGGGGCCGAAGCGAGGGTCGTCCAGGACCGGGGTGCGCTTCAGCAGCTTCAGTTCTGAGGTTGCGAGGTTGTAGTCATACACCGAGTCAGGCGTCAACATCGATGCGTAGTTCAATCGGATGGTGGGCGTGTCGTACTCAGACTCGCCAGGGGCGTGTACCACAAAAAGAGGTTCGTTGAACGCCACGTCGGCGCCTGGCTGCAGATTCCCGCCGGTATCGCGTGGCATCACATGAAGGCCGGTGAGGCCGTCGCGCCGCAGCGAGACGACGGCATGGCTGGCGTACGCGCTAATGGACAGGATTCGCACACCTTGGCGGTGGGGGATCACCGGAGTCCATTCGGTGTGACTGCTGGCTTTGAGCGGCGCCTCGGCGAGCTCGAAGTCTTCGGCACCATCGTTGTGCACGATCAGCAAGCGATCACCCGCGGGCTCGACGTCGTACTCGACACCCTGGCGTCGCGGCGCGACGATACGCGGCTCGCCCTCCGGATCGTCGGTGTTGAGCAGCCGGAACTCTGAGGTGATCTTGCTTCCAGCTCCGATGATGATCCAGCGGTCGTCCCGGCTGGCATCAACCCCGAGCCAGAAGCGCTCGTCGGCTTCGGTCAGCACTTCGACGTCTTGTGATGGGTCGGTACCCACCCGATGCCGTAGCGCGATGTAAGGCCGCCAAGCCTCGTCCGCTCTGGTGTAGAACAGATGACTATTCTTCGCCCAGGCCACCCCGTACGCCGTGTCGCTGATCTGTTCGGCCAACAGCTCACCCGACACCAAATCCTTGATCATGATCGTGAACCGCTCGGCGCCGGTTAGATCGGTCGAGTACGCCAGTAGCCGTCCGTCCAGAGACACACTGAAGGCACCGAGAGCGAAGAATTCATGCCCTTCTGCCTCGAGGTTGCCATCCAGGAGCACCTCCTCACCAACAATCTGTTGTTCCGGGTCTGGCATATGCTGCCGATCTTCCGCGACAACTCGGCAGTAGATCGGGTACTCCGATCCCTCGACAGTGCGGACGTAGTACCAGTAGGCGGAGCCACCGGGATGAGAGGTATAGGTCGGCACGCTGAGGTCGGTTTCCTTGGTGCGTGACTTGATCTCGTTGAAGATCGATTCGGAGAGCTCCGAGAGGTGCGTCGTCTGCGCTTCGGTGTAAGCATTCTCCGCCTCCAGGTAGCTGATCACCTCTGGATTGTCCTTGTCGCGCAGCCACTCGTAGTGGTCGACGAACACGTCACCGTGATGGACCCGCCTTGTCGGCACCCTCTTTGCTACGGGCGGCGCGGCGATGAGCGAAGCATTAGCTCTCATGGTGGACGAGCGTAGTGTTCCGGCAACGGCCGCGATGCGTGAGGATAGCTTCATGGGTGCTGAGGTCGACGCGAAAGAGTTCAGCCGGGAAGACCGCAAGCGTCACCGAGACAAGGTGCGCAAGGGGCTCGACGTGCTAGCTCGGATGCTTACGGAGTCTCGGTTCGACTTCGAGCGGCCGATGAGTGGTCTGGAGATCGAGCTCAATCTCGTTGACACGGACTGCCAGCCAGCCATGCGCAACGCCGAGGTGTTGGCGGCGATCGCCGATCCGTCTTTCCAGACCGAGCTCGGGCGGTTCAACATCGAGATCAACGTCGCACCGCGCCGGCTTGCCGAGTTCGGTTTCTCCGACTTCGAACAGTCTGTCCGGAAATCCCTCAACGACGCCGATCCGCGGGCAAGGGCCGTCGGTGCGCGCTTAGTGGTTATCGGCATCCTGCCAACCTTGATGCCACACCATGTGACGCTGGACAGCGTCAGCGAGAATCCGCGCTATTCACTGCTCGATCAGCAAATCTTCGCGGCTCGTGGTGAAGACCTGGAGATCATCATCGACGGTGTAGAGCGCCTGGCGATGGTCTCTAACACGATCATGCCTGAGGCCGCCTGCACCTCGACGCAAGTCCATTTACAGGTAAGCCCGGACGACTTTGCCGGCTACTGGAATGCCGCTCAGGCGATCGCAGGCGTACAGGTGGCGCTCGGTGCCAACTCGCCGTTCCTCTTTGGAAAGCAGCTAGTCGCCGAATCCCGTATTCCGCTCTTCGAGCAGAGCACCGACACCCGCAGTGAGGACCTCAAGGCCCAGGGCGTACGTCCAAGGGTGTGGTTCGGCGAGCGCTGGATCACCTCCATCTTCGACTTGTTCGAGGAGAACTCGCGGTACTTCTCGGCACTGCTGCCGATCAGCTCCGACGAGGATCCGGTCGCGGTCCTCGACAATGGCGGGGTGCCGCGCCTGGATGAGCTGCGGCTGCACAACGGCACCATTTACCGCTGGAACCGACCGGTTTACGACATCGGCGGTGACCGTCCTCATCTCCGAGTGGAGAACCGGGTACTTCCCGCAGGGCCCACGGTGGTGGACACCATGGCCAACGCCGCATTCTTCGCCGGCATCGTGCGTGCCTTGGCGAGCGAGGACCGCCCGATCTGGACTCAGATGTCCTTCCAAGCGGCCGAGGAGAACTTCGTGTCCGGGATTCGACACGGCATCAATGCCGAGGTCTACTGGCCGCAGGTCGGCCAGGTGAAGGTGGCTGAACTGGTAGTTCGGAAGTTGTTGCCGCTAGCGGCCGACGGGCTGCGGCAATGGGAGGTCGACGAAGCCGAGATCAGTCGCCTGTTGGACATCATCGAGCACCGGTGCCTGCGGCTCGCCAATGGAGCGACCTGGCAGGTTGCGGAGGTCGCACGACGCGAACAAACCGGGGAAACGAGGCAGCAGGCCCTTAGCGGCATGCTGGCCAGCTACCTGCCGCGGATGCACAGCAACGAACCGGTCCACACCTGGGAGGTGGACTGATGTCGGAGCTGGTTCAGTCCGCGCTGGATCAGCCCCTTGCCGGTCAGTCCCGCACCGGGAAAGCCGAGCGCTCAGACGTCCCAGTCGCGCCACAAGCCCAGGCGCGGATCGTGGTGGGTTACTCCTCACAGCCGGAGGGCCGGGCCGCACTCAGCCGGGCATTGAGTGAGGCGAAGCTACGCGGCGCTGCCCTGGTAGTAGTGGACACTTCCCCCGATACCGAGGGGGACGATTTGGCCGAGCAGCTAGCCGCGTCAGGGACGACGTATGAGATTCGGACGGCAGGAGCACAAGACGCAGCGGCAGAGTTGATCAGCACGGCCGAGGCGACCGCCGCCGATTTCATTGTGATTGGACTTCGCCGCCGATCCCCCGTAGGGAAGTTGCTGCTGGGCAGCAACGCCCAGCGGATCCTGCTCGATGCTGCCTGTCCCGTGCTGGCTGTGAAAGCTGAGCTCCGGGATTAGTGACTGATTGCTCCGCTCACTGCTCCCTCCGCAACCGCGACACAAAATCGTTGATGAACAGAGGGTTTGGAGATTCGTGCCAAAATACCCCGTGGAGCGCCTATTGACATCCGATGGGCGTTGCGTGCCCTTGTTCCGCTTGCACCAGTTCAACCAGGTCAGTCCGAGAGGCTCTTTGTGACACCCCCCTCCAAACTGCACAGATCGACCCGCGCGGTGGCTGCGTCCGCCAGCCGGGCACGGCAAGAAAGCGTTCCGATCAAGAAGGCCGCAGCGGCCAAGAAAGCTACCGCCAAAAAGGCGCAGTTGAAATCGGTCGACAGCGGCCGGGCCACGAAGACAGCTGCACCGCCGCCTGTCATTGACGATGAACCAGTGGACAGCGATGAGGTAGCCGTAGCCGCTGAGCCGGACGTCTCAGACTCTGATGTCGCCGATCCCGATGCCGTTGAGCCTGATTCGGTCGATGACGTTCAGCTTGAGGATCTAGCTCTGGATCAACTAGATGTCGATCTTGAAAGCGAAGAGCTTACCGCCGACGTCGTGGTCGATCTGGAAAGTGACGAGGTCGTACTCACCGTCGGTAAGAAGCGGACGCTCGACGATGTCGATGAGTCGGCGTTCGAGCCTGCTGAAGAGGCCAAGCTCGAAGAGGAGCTTGCCGAAGACGAGGGCTTCACGCTCTCCGAAGCCGACGACGCCGACGAACCGGAGCAGCAAGTCATGGCCGCCGGTGCCACTGCTGATCCGGTAAAGGATTACTTGAAGCAGATCGGCAAGGTCGCGCTGCTCAACGCCGAGCAGGAGGTGGAGCTCGCCAAGCGGATCGAAGCCGGATTGTTCGCCGACGAAAAGCTCAACGACGACCGAACCAAGATCAAATCCTCGCAGCTCGACGACTACGAATGGATCGCCGAAGACGGTCGCCGTGCGAAGAACCACCTTCTGGAAGCCAACCTCCGGCTGGTGGTTTCGCTGGCGAAGCGCTACACCGGACGCGGCATGCTGTTCCTGGACCTGATTCAAGAGGGCAACCTGGGCCTCATCCGTGCGGTCGAGAAGTTTGACTACACAAAGGGTTACAAGTTCTCCACGTACGCAACCTGGTGGATTCGGCAGGCTATTACCCGAGCCATGGCCGACCAGGCGCGTACCATCCGAATCCCTGTCCACATGGTCGAGGTGATCAACAAGCTGGCCCGCGTGCAGCGCCAGATGCTGCAAGATCTCGGCCGGGAGCCGACACCGGAGGAGCTGGCGCGCGAGCTCGACATGACCCCCGAGAAGGTCGTCGAGGTCCAAAAATACGGACGTGAGCCGATCTCATTGCACACGCCGCTGGGCGAAGACGGCGACTCTGAGTTCGGCGACCTGATCGAGGACTCCGAGGCAGTCGTTCCCGCAGATGCCGTCAGCTTCACGCTGCTGCAAGAGCAACTACACGACGTCTTGGACACACTCAGCGAACGCGAGGCCGGCGTCGTTTCGATGCGGTTCGGATTGACCGACGGCCAGCCGAAGACGCTTGACGAAATCGGCAAGGTTTACGGCGTGACTCGGGAACGGATCCGTCAGATCGAATCCAAGACCATGAGCAAGCTGCGCCACCCGTCGCGGTCGCAAGTGCTGCGGGACTATCTGGACTGACGGAGTTCAGCCCGGGGGCAGGCGCCATGGACTACCGGTTCAGCGGCGAACTGTGGCAATACGACGGCGAGGCGCCGTGGTGCTTCGTAACGTTGCCGGCGGAGGTATCCGATGACATCCGCGTCGAGCATGGGGTAACTGGGACGGCCTTCGGATCGATCAAGGTAACCGCCACCGTTGGAGCGACCCGCTGGGCGACATCGTTGTTCCCTGACAAGAGGTTGGGCGGTTACGTGCTGCCAGTAAAGAAGACCGTCCGGAATGCGGAAAGACTCGAGATCGGATCTCTCGTGAACGTTCTACTGGAGTTCTCGTGAGGCTCGGTAGACTAATCGAATTTGTATTCGATACGCTGGAGTATGTCCGCCGAAGATAGAGCTCTCTACAACGTCTTACATGCCGCGGCCATGCGGTATGCCGCTGAGCGGCGGAACCTCGCCGACTCCATCGCCGAGCTGCGCGAACTGGCTGGCGGCAGAGACGACATTCTCGCCGAGGCTGCCGGAATTGACGCGGGATCGTGGTACGCCTCGCCAGCTACACACGCTGGTTATGAGTTGGTTGCGGCGGGAATGTTAATCATGGCCGGCGGCCATGACGGCAAGCCTTTGGACTATGACGCGCTGGAGCGGTGGACGCGGATCGGTTATGAGCGCGAGCTGATGTCACATAAGAGCGAGCAGTCAATGTGAGCGAGCTCAACCGCTCATTAACCGATTCGCTGTGACTCGTCGTGGATCTTGAGTGCTACTTGCTTGAGCTTGTCGGCGTGCTCCTTGCTGTGATGTGAACAAAAGAACAGCTCGAAGCCATTGGCCATGGTTACTCGGACAAATGCTTGCGCGCCGCACCGATCGCAACGATCTGAGGCGTTCAATGCGGGACCATCAATGACTGGAGTGTTCACGGTGGGCCTCGCTTCCCTGACGATCAGATGATCTTGTCTGTCTGAGGTAGGTATCGCCCTGCTGATACCCACCCGGCATATCCACAACATCTCGCCTGCGTCTGATTGTTCCGGTTCTCGGTCTCGGACCAATGACTGTTGTGTAACGAATCCTGTGAATCGCCATGAGGTGAGAGATTGTCACGTGGGTTTCGTGTCCCGACACGGCGCTGGATTGGCGGCCTCTGGCATCTCTCCGGTGCCTCGAGCGAGGTACTCTCAGCCCGTGCCAACTGCCAGCCCAGCAACGGAGAGCCGCGGCTATGAAGCGCGGCATCTGCTGGTCCTGGAGGGGCTCGAGGCGGTTCGCAAACGGCCCGCGATGTACATCGGCTCTACCGATACTCGAGGGCTGATGCACTGCCTCTGGGAGATCATCGACAACGCCGTGGACGAGGCACTCGGCGGCTACGGCAAGGAGATCTTCGTCACATTGCGCACCGACGGTGGCATCTCCGTACGCGATCAGGGCCGGGGCATTCCGGTGGACATCGAGCCTCGCACCGGCCTGTCCGGTGTCGAGGTGGTCTTTACCAAGCTCCATGCGGGTGGCAAGTTCGGCGCTGGCTCCTATAACGCGACTGGGGGACTGCACGGCGTCGGCTCGTCGGTTGTCAACGCGTTGTCAAGCCGACTTGACGTTGAGGTCGACCGGAATTCTGCAACTTGGGCCATGTCCTTCCGGCGCGGCGTTCCGGGCACCTTCGACGGCCCGGGACCGACAGCGAAGTTCACGCCGGGAGGTGCCCTGCGCAACATTGCCCGGGTCCGCAAGGGCACCACCGGGACGCGGGTGACGTACTGGCCGGACCGACAGATCTTCCTGCACGACGCTCAGCTGTCGCTGCGGGATCTTCAGGACCGTGCGCGGCAGACGAGCTTCTTGGTGCCTGGACTGGCGCTGCACGTGATTGACGCTCGCAGCAAAGAGTTGGTCGAGGAGACATACCTGCACCAGGGCGGCATATCGGAGTTCTGTGAGTTTCTGGCTCGGGATCAGCCGATCACCGACGTCATCCGGCTCCGGGGTACGGATCGCTTTACCGAGACGGTTCCGATGCTGGACGACGAAGGGCATATGGAGCCCGCTGATGTCGAGCGTGACCTCGACATCGACATCGCCGTGCGCTGGGGAGATGGCTATGAGACGCGTACCCAGTCGTTCGTCAACATCATCGCTACGCCCAAAGGCGGCACTCATATCGCGGGCTTCGAACGCGGGCTGACCAGGGCTTTCGCAAATGCCCTGCAGAACACCCGGCTGTTGAAGAACGGCGACGAAGTGATCAAGGAGGATGTGCTTGAGGGCCTGACGGCGGTCGTCACCGTACGACTGGCCGAACCGCAGTTCGAGGGGCAGACCAAGGAGGTGCTCGGTACGCCGGCAGTCTTGCGGCTGGTTACCAAAGCGGTGGAAGCCGAGCTCTCGAAGTTTCTCGGGTCGACCAAGGCGGCGACTCGGGCACAAGCGCGTGCGGTGCTGGAGAAGGTCGTCGGCGCCTCCCGCGCGCGGGTAGCTGCCCGCCAGCATCGAGAGGCGCAGCGCCGTAAGAATGCGCTGGAATCCTCATCGCTGCCGGCGAAACTGGTCGACTGCCGCAGCAATGATGTCGACCGCTCCGAGCTGTTCATTGTGGAGGGTGACTCCGCGCTGGGTACGGCGAAACTGGCCAGGAACTCTGAGTTCCAGGCACTGCTGCCAATTCGTGGCAAGATCCTCAACGTCCAAAAGGCTTCCGTCGGCGACATGCTCAAAAACGCGGAGTGCGCTTCGATCATCCAAGTTGTCGGCGCCGGGTCAGGCCGAAGTTTCGACCTTGATGCGGCTCGCTACGGCAAGATCATCTTCATGGCCGATGCCGACTCCGACGGTGCCCATATCCGCTGCCTGCTCGCGACCCTGTTCTTCAGGTATATGCGGCCGCTGGTGGATGCAGGGCGGGTTTTCACCGCGGTGCCACCGCTGCATCGGTTCGAACTCAGCAACGCCCGTAAGGGGCAGGAGAAGTACATCTACACCTACTCTGACGCGGAGTACCAGCGGAAAGCGGCCGAGCTGACTAAGAGAGGGCTGCACTTCAAGGAACCGCAGCGCTACAAAGGGCTCGGTGAGATGGATGCTGATCAGCTGGCCGAGACCACGATGAATCCTCGGTACCGGACACTGCGCCGGATGACCGTCGATGACGGGCTGATCGCCGAGACCACATTCGAGATGCTGATGGGCAATAACGTCGGCCCTCGCAAGGAGTTCATCATCGACGGGGCCTACCAGCTTGACGCAGCGGTGATCGACGCTTGACGTTCCTACATTCCACTTGATGCGGAGTAGCGGGCGGCCCCCGCTCGGTGCAGGCGTATCAGCTGAAGGCTGGTCTCGCCGCTAATCCCAGCGTTCCAAGAGGCCAGTGTCGACGTCGTAATAGAAGCCACCAATGACTGCTTTATCGGCGATCAGTGGGTGCTTGCGTAACTTCTCCACGTCGCGGTGCAGCGTACGCCGCTGGTCGGCTGACGCGCCGAACCGCACCCATGAGGCGTCCGCACCACTGGCATTCCGGATCATCTCGATGATCACATCGTCGTCGGCCGCCGCCATTGCGCAGCGGCTGTGCGGGATCACCATAATGCGGTTGACGTTCAGCAGATGCACTCCGGCGATGCAGCCCGCCAGCGCTGATGTGGTCACTCGGCCACCAGGCGTCCGGATGATTTTGGCATCCCCAAAGGTGAGCCCAACCATTTCCAGCGGCATGATGCGCGAGTCCATGCAAGTGATCATCAATACCCCCGCATTGGCCATCCCATCGAAGCCATGCTGATCAAAGCTCTCAGCAAACTTCTTGTTGTTGGCAACAAGATCATCGAAAGCGTCGTCAATGACCACCGGCTGATCCGATCGCCGCGATCGGCTGAGACGCGGGCGTCCCTGACCCATCCCGGCGGCCATCCGCGGCCGGCAATGGAACGGGACTGCCGCTGGTGGCTGCGGCAATGGCAGGTGCCTGTCCCGCCCATGCCACCAATAAGGAATCCTCGCCCTTGAGGAACCGGTGGCAGCGTACCCCGCCAGTAGCCCGGCCTTTCGCCGGATAGTGTCCAAAGCTGGTGACTTTCACCGAGCCGGCATCCGTCCCCGGCAGCGCTCGAGAACTGCCTGAGACGGTGACGACCACCGCGTCAGCTCCGGATACCGCCCCGAAAAAGATCACGCTGGCACCGATGCCAAGCTTGATGCCGGCCATACCGCCACCCGAGCGTCCTTGTGGGCGTACCGCCGAAGCCGGAAAATGCAGCAGCTGCGCATCGTTGGTGATGAAGGCCAACTCGGCCTGCGTTGTTGTCAGCTCGACTGCACCGACGACTCGATCACCTGCCTCGAGCCGGATCAGCTCCCATGAGTCCTTGCCGAGTATTTCTGGATTGACTCGCTTCACGACCCCACCTGCAGTGCCTAATGCCAAACCCAGCGAATCGGCTGCCAGAGTTGTCAGGCAGAGGATGTTCTCTCCTCGATCCAAGGTGACGAGCTCGCTGACATGTGTGCCGCCCTGGAGATTCGGTGCGTGCGCGGTGATCGGAACGGTCGGAAGATCCAATGCGCTGATCTTGATCAGCCGACCGGTGCTGGTGATCACGCCAACGTTTCCACGTGCCGTGGAAATGATCTTGGAAATAATGACGTCATGGTTGGCGCGCGGACCCACCGGTGGTAGCGGCTGCGCATGATTTGTCCGGGCTAGCAGGCCGGCGGAGGACAGCAGCACCCAGCAGGGATCGTCGGTGACTTCCAGCGGAGCTGCGGTGGCCATCGCCGCCACGCCGCTCGCTGCCAGCAAGATCGTCCGGCGGGGGGTGCCGTGCTGCTGAGCGATGTCGGCAAGCTGGTTGCCCACCAAAGCGCGTAACTGCTCGGGGTTCTCCAAGATCTCGCTCAGCTCTGCGATGGCCGCCTCCAATTTTCCCCGCTCAGCTTCCAGTTCTATCCGGCTGAATCGGGTAAGCCTTCGCAACGGCATCTCAAGGATGTAATTGGTCTGTGTTTCAGATAACTCGAAGACCTCCATAAGTCGGGCGCGGGCCTGAGCGGTGTCGTCAGAGGAACGGATGATCGCGATGACATCGTCGATGTCCACGATCGCAATTAACAGCCCTTCCACCAGGTGCAGGCGCTCCTGGGCCTTGGTCCGCGCGAATTCGGTACGGCGACGTGTGACCTCGTACCGGTGTTCAAGGTAAACGGTCAGCAGATCACGAAGCGTCAGCGTACGCGGCTGGCCATCCACTAACGCGACGGCGTTGATCGCGTAGTTGTCTTCGATCTTGGTCAGCTTGTACAACTGCTCCAAGATCGCATCCGGATTGAAGCCGCCCTTGATCTCGATCACGAGGCGGGTCCCGTTCGCCCGATCCGACAGGTCCTTGACGTCGGCGATGCCTTGTAGCCTGCGGGCGTTGACCAGACTCTTGATCTGCTCGATCACGCGCTCCGGCCCGATGAGGTATGGCAATTCGGTGATCACGATGCCCTTGCGGCGCGGATGGACTTGCTCGATACGGGCGGTTGCGCGCATCCGGAACGAGCCCTTCCCGGTGTGGTACGCGTCCCGAATTCCGTCCAGCCCGATGATCTTGCCTCCACCTGGCAGGTCGGGTCCCGGAATGAAGCGCATCAGCACATCAATGTCGGCGTCCGGATGCTTGATCAGGTGCCGCAGGGCCTGAATGACCTCCACAAGGTTGTGTGGCGGGCAGTTCGTGGCCATGCCCACTGCGATGCCTGTTGCTCCATTGACAAGTAGGTTCGGAAATGCCGCGGGAAGGACGGTTGGCTCGACGTCCTTGCCGTCGTAGTTGGGCTTGAAGTCGACGGTGTCCTCATCCAGGCCGTCGGTCATCGCCGCCGCGGCTGGAGCCATTCGGCACTCGGTGTAACGCATGGCGGCAGGGCCGTCGTCAAGCGATCCGAAGTTGCCGTGACCATCGATCAGCGGCAATCGCATGCTCCAGGGCTGAGCCATCCGGACCAGCGCGTCATAGATGGCGGTGTCGCCATGGGGATGGTATTGCCCCATGACCTGACCGACCACGCGCGCGCATTTGACGTGTGCACGGTCCGGCCGGATGCCCATCTCATCCATCGAGTACAAGATCCGTCGTTGCACCGGCTTGAGCCCGTCCCTGGCATCCGGTAGGGCTCGGGAGTAGATCACCGAGTAGGCGTACTCCAGGAAGCTGGTCTGCATTTCTGAGGAGACATCGATGTCGACGATTCGCTCTGTGAAGTCGTCCTCGGGTGGCGCGGGTGTTCTGGCCATTAAGTTCGGATCCTCCCTTCTGCCTCGGGAGTCTTAAAGGAAAGGCTTGAGGTCGTCTAGCAGCGCATCGCGGGCGGCAAGCTCACGACCGTACAGAATTCCATAGGTAAAGCCGTTCTGGCCGGAACGCATCCCGCGGCGTGCACCTAGGTCGCGAAGGAATGCCGCGCTCACGATGCTGTCCTGATGATTGCCAAGCAGATCTTGCAGGTCCTTGCGCTCTGAAATGATCTTGTCTGCCTTGCTGCCCCAAACCGGCAATGCGGCCTCCACCGCATAACGATGGCGTTTGGATGCCTTGCGAGCACGATGAAACAGTGCATCGGACGGCTCGTCAGCACGGTGTGCCGTAACTGCTGTAGTGAGTCGCTTACCGGCTTTCTTCCTGGCCTTCTTGATAGCTGCGTCGATCGAGTCCGCGGAGGCCTCAGCAGCGGCAGTAAACGGCGGATCGCTGCGCCAATGGTGCACCATCCCGATGAGCCTCCGGTAGCGGTCGGTGTTCAGCGCCTCGAGCATGTCATCCATTGCCTGCTTGCGCTGGACGGCCAGTTCTTCGCTGATGGTTGACTCGACCGGACCGAGGATGAGCTCTGGCGGGAGCTCGGCAAGCAAAGCTTGTTGGCGATGGGTCAGGATGTCCATGTCGCGTACCTGGCCGAGTATGCCCGCCCACCACACCAGCTCACCTTCCAGGCGCGCTGCCTGTTCCGCATCGAAGAGCTCGGCGAACACCCGGATGGTGCTGCGTAGTCGGCGTACCGCCACTCGAACCTTGTGGATGACGTTTTCTCCGGCACGTAGCTCAGCCTGAGAGTCAATGATTACGGTGCACTGCTCGGCCACATAGTCGCCGATGACGTCGCGAGCGGTGGCAGGTTTAATGCTCATGCTGCGACTGTCCAGGTGACTGCCTGAGCGCTTTGCGCAGGATAAGCAAAAAAGGTTGGACTGGTGAGCATGCCGTGACATTACGCCGAGCCGTCAATCTCTGGGCCCTTGTAGATCGAGTGTCTATCAGTTACCCGCCGTTATGGCAGCATCCGCGTATCAGCGACCGTGCCCGGCCGTCCTATGTGGCGTTAGAGCGAAGGGGCAAACTATGGCGAAACCATCTGGCAAGGCACCGTTCCCTACCGCGATCGATCACCCAACTGCGGGCCGTAGCGCGCTGGATCCATCACGTCTAGCGATCCGCTGGCGTCCGGGCACCACCGAAGCGCAGCGGGAAGCCCTTCTCGAGGAGCTTGGGCTCGTGCCCGCTGCGCTTGAGAACGCTCAGCGGCCGGCGCTGGCGATCAACCGCGCCGAGGGACTTTGGTGGACTCGCACACCAGGCGATGTCCTCTCCGCCGAGACCGTGGAGAGGCTTGAGGCGAGCGATGTTGTCGAATGGATAAGCCCTGCCTACCGCTCTGGCGATGCGAGCGACGACGGCACGCGGTACGCGGTCAACCCGACCCGGCTCTTCATCAGGCAAGAGTCGCTTGACGCTATGGGCGGTGTCACGGCGCTCGGGCCCGATCTTGCGATCGACACAACACAGGTCACGGCAATTCCGAGCCTCGTGGCGCTCCGAGTGGAGCAGCCAAGCGCGTCACAAGGTCGCACAGCGCTCCACATCGCCGCCCGGCTACCGCAGTCTCAACGGACGGCCGTGCGGTTCGAGAACATTCCTTACCTGTCGCCGACCGCGTCCGTAGATCGCCGTTGTGCCCCACCAATCAGCCAATTCGTGCCTGACGACCCACTCTATGCCAACCAGTGGGGACTGCAAAGGGTGGGCGCCCCACGAGGGTGGGAGATAGCCAGAGGAAATGCGGACATAACGATTGCCGTAATCGATGAAGGGGTCGAACTGGGCCATCCCGACCTTCAGGTGCATCCACAATCTTGGACGCCCAGGACGGGGGCCTGGTTTTAGTCGCCGCGACGGGCAACGAGGATATCGCGCAATCTCGGTTCCCGGGCAGCGACTCACGCACCATCGCCGTCGGCGGTAGCAACCGGGATGACGAACGCAAACGCGTCGGCGACGCCTCGAGCGAACCGACTTGGGGCGCATGCTATGGACCCGACCTCGACGTCGTCGCACCGTGCATTGAGATCCCCACGACGGATCGCCTGGGTGGTGCCGGCTACGGCCCAGGCGACTATTACGACCGCTTCAACGGAACGTCTGCCGCCACTCCGCACGTTGCGGGGCTGGCGGGACTGATCCTGAGCTTGCGTCCCACACTCTCAAACGTCGAAGTGCGAACGATCATAGAAAGCACTGCCGACAAGATCTCGCCCTCTTTTTACGCCTATTCACTGATCGGCACCAAGCCCAACGGCACGTGGAATGAAGAGGTCGGGTACGGCCGAATCAACGTCGAACGCGCGCTGCTCGCGGCGTGCGCCGCTGGAGATGAAGAGCGCGGCGGCTGCAGCGGATGCGGTGGCGAGTGCTCCAAGGAAACGCCAACGGCCTGCCAGGGGCCAGCTCCAGTGCCCTGGCTGCCCAGCGATCGCTGCATGATGTTCTACGAGTCGCGGATCTTTGACGCCGACCCAGGGCAAGAACGCCCCCGTCTGCAGGTTCGGGTTAGCTATGAGCACTGCCTGCGTCTCGTCGGGCGCCAGCAGGGACCCCTGCTCTATACGACCACCCTGCTGCCAGGCGAGCAGGTGGATCTCTTCGAGTTCGATCGTTATCGGCGAGTCCGTTCGGAGACCGAGCAAGTCTCGGTGCACTCCTCGTTCCGACAGACGCTCAGCACGCTGTCACAGACCCGTCGTTCGGCGTCGTCGAGTGCATATCGAGAGACGCTCAGCGATGTTCGCAGTCATGCTGACACGTCAGTGTCTGCGGGAGGAGGCCTGGCCGGCTTCTTCGGTGCACCAACTGCGCAGGGCGAATTCGGCACCGCCTTCGAGACCACCATTGCTAGTGGCGTGTCCGCCCGTACTGCTTCGGAGCAGTTCAGCCAAATCGCGACGATCTCGGCACAGGCAACTGAGGCCGAGCGCTCCCTTGTGATCAGTCGGTTCGAGGACTCCGAACATGAGAACACGACCCGTCGAACCCTGCACAACGACAACGAGTGCTATGCGGTTACCTACTACGTGAGACGCGTGAACGAGGTCTATGACACGCTGACCCGCATCGTCGACGTAGCGTGGCGGCTCAGCGACAATCCGTGGCGCGCGTTCGACGACCTCGCCGACGTCGTTGATGATGTTCGCAAGGTTCTTGAACGAGTCTTTTCCGAACTTCCCCGCCGTGGTGAAGAGGTCCGCACCAGTCGCCAAGTGACATTGCCTACCGATGGCACTGTCTATGAGCCTGAGCTTGCTTACTGCTCATCATGCGAACCTCGTCGCGAAGAAGCGATGAGGATTGAACTAGAGCAGGCTCGATTCCGTGCTAGACGCCTGTGCCTGGAGACCGAGCTGCTCGCCCTCGAAGTGCGCCGGCGACAAACTGTCTCCTCAGACGCGGCAATTCCGCTCGAGCTCGGCGCTTGGCCACTGGAGCATCTCAGGGCCGCAGCACCGATTGTCGCGTCCCCCACGACGGATAGACAAGCGATAGAGGCCTAGGACAATCCGCACCGGCGTTGCCTCACCACGCGAAGCCCGGTACTGCCGTACTTCAGTGAACGCGCCCCATCCGCACGTCGGGAGCGCCGAGTCGAGCAGCGTCGGCGGACAGGTCGTCTGGCTGGTCCTGAGACTCCCGCTCGGCCGCAACACGCTTGTCATAGTGCTCAACTTCACGATCCACATCCGCGTCATCCCACCCGAGAATCGGAGCGGCCAGAGCGGCAACCTCGCGAGCCGCCGCCAAGCCGCGATCCCAAGTTTGGATAGATATGCGGGTACGCCGGGCCAATATGTCGTCCAGGTGCAGAGCACCTTCGTGGGAGGCGGCGTACACCGCTTCGACCTTGAGGTATTCCGGTGCACCCTCCAGCGGGTGCGCGAGTCCGGGCGAGGATCTGATCATGTCCAGGAGCTCGGGCAGCAAGGAGCCATAACGGTTCAGCAGATGCTCAACCTGGACATCGCGGAGTCCGGTTTCAGCGACCAGCAACGGACGGGCATTCCACAAGGCGTGATAGCCATCAGCGCCAAGTAGCGGTACATCTTCGGTACACGACGCTGGCACCTTCTGATCCAGGTCTCGGATCGCCGCATCGACGGCATCCTTGGCCATCACCCGATAGGTGGTGTACTTTCCGCCGGCGATCACGACGAGGCCGCGTACCGGTGAGGCGACGGCGTGTTCTCGGGACAGCTTGGATGTTGAGTCCGACTCGCCTGCCAGCAGTGGTCGCAAACCGGCATAGACGCCGATGACGTCGTCTCTGGTCAGCGGATCCGCCAGCAAGCTGTTGGCATGTCCCAGCAGGTAGTCGATATCTGCCAGGCTAGCTGCGGGATGCGCCCGATCCAGCTGCCAGTCGGTGTCGGTTGTGCCGATGATCCAGTGACTGCGCCAGGGAATGATGAACAGCAGGCTCTTCTCGGTGCGGGTAATCAGCCCGGTCATGGAGTTGATGCGGTTGCGCGGTATGACCAGATGGATACCTTTGGACGCCCGCACCTGAAACTGACCACGCCCGCCGAGCATCTGTTGGAGCTCGTCGATCCACACGCCAGCGGCATTGATCGTCTGCTTCGCGCGAATCGTGAAGGTCCGTCCCGACTCAAGATCACGGACTTCGACGCCGGCGACGCGATCTGCCTCCCGCAGGAAGCCGATCACTCGGGTGCTGGTGGCAACGGCGGCGCCATAGTGAGCGGCGGTGCGGCCGATCATCATGGTGTGCCGGGCGTCGTCGACCAGGCCTTCATAGAACTTGATCGCCCCGACCACATTCTGCCGATTTGCAGAGGGAAAGGACTCGAAGGTGCGCTTTCGGCTTAGGTGGCGCAGATGATGCGGCACGCCGCGGCCGGCGCCCATGACGTCGTACACGCCGATGCCAAGACCCGCGTAGCTACGGTCGGCCACCGGTCGCATCAGCGGGTAGAGGAAGGGCACCGGCTTGACCAGATGTGGGGCCAACTTATTAAGCGCCAGCGAGCGCTCCTTGAGCGCCTCAAAGACCAGAGCGAAGTTGAGCTGCTCGAGGTAGCGGAGACCGCCGTGGAACAACTTGCTGGATCTGCTGGAGGTGCCGGCCGCGAAGTCACGGGCTTCGACCAGGCCCACACGGAGCCCACGTGTGACGGCATCAAGCGCGCAACCGCAGCCGGTAACGCCAGCGCCGATGACAAGAATGTCGAGGTCCTCGCTGGCCAGCCGGTCGAGCCCCGATGCCCGCGCCGCGGGCCCAATAGGAGAAGTGGTGGAGAACATTCGAACCGTCAGGGGTTGACCAGGGAGGACCGCTCGGGGTCATGGCGACCCTCGATCAGCCGGATGGTGCCGGAGCGGGATCGCATTGACAACGACTGGGTGACAATCCGGTGGCTCTCGAACCGAACTCCGCGGAGCAGTGAGCCATCGGTTACCCCCGTCGCGGCGAAGAACACATTGTCGCTGGCGACCAGGTCCTGAGTCGTGAGGATGCGATCGAGGTCGTAGCCTGCGTCCAAGATCGCGGCCCGCTCACCATCGTTACGTGCGAGCAGCCGGCCGAAGATCTCGCCTCCGAGGCAGCGCAGCGCGCAGGCCGCCAGGACGCCCTCGGGGGTTCCGCCAACACCGACCAGCAGGTCGACTCCTGTCGACGGGGCGGTTGCCAGGATGGCGCCGGCGACGTCCCCATCGATCAGGAATCGGATCCGGGCACCCGCCGCGCGTATTGCGGAGACTAGGTCGGCGTGGCGAGGGCGATCGAGGACACAGACCGTGAGTTCTGCGACCGTACGGTCGGTCGCTTCGGCGATCTTGGCGAGGTTGTCTCCGATTGGGGCATCAAGATCAACAGCGGCTGCTGCGGCACCAGGCACGACCAACTTCTGCATATACACCGCGGGGCCTGGGGAGAACATCGTCCCGCGGGGCGAAACGCCAATGATGCTGACCGCGTCTGGCAGGCTCTTGGCGGTCAGCGTGGTGCCATCGACGGGATCAACGGCGATATCCCATTCTTGCCCGGAGCCATCCCCGACTCGCTCTCCGTTGTAGAGCATCGGCGCTTCATCCTTCTCGCCCTCGCCGATCACCACGACGCCGTTCATGCGGACGGATCCCAGTACGGGACGCATGGCATCGACGGCGGCGCCGTCGACCTGGTTCTTGTCACCAAAACCCATGTAGCGCGAGCAGTTGATCGCCGCCGCTTCAGTAGCTCGCACCAACTCAAGGGCGAGGTTGCGATCCGGATCTGGCGGTACGCGTTCCCTGGTCCCCGGTTGAGTCACAGTTGACATTTACACCACTCCTCTGTCGTCCACGCTGGGATACCCACTAGACCTCTACCCAGTCCAGGGTTCGTGTTACGGCCTTCTTCCAGCCCTCATAGCCGGCTGCTCGCTCCTCATCGCTGGTCTGAGGGGTCCAGCGCTGGCCCTCTAGCCAGTGCTCGCGAAGCTCCGTGAGCGACGCCCAGAACCCTGTGGCCAAGCCGGCGGCGTACGCGGCGCCTAAAGCGGTCGTCTCGGCTACCACGGGCTTGATCACCTCCACGCCCAATGCGTCGGCTTGAAGCTGCATGCAGAGGTTGTTTGCGGTGACGCCGCCGTCGACCTTCAGCTCATCGAGTCGGACGCCGGCATCCTTCTCCATCGCCTCAACCACATCGCGACTTTGGTAGCAGATTGCTTCCAGCGTCGCTCGGGCGATGTGTTCGCGGGTGTGGAAGCGGGAGAGGCCAACCATGACGCCTCGTGCGTCGGAGCGCCAGTATGGCGCGAAGAGCCCTGAGAAGGCAGGCACAAAGTACATGTGGTCAGTGCTGTCCACCTGGCTCGCCAGCGTTTCGATCTCGGATGCGTCTCTAATGATCTTGAGTTGGTCGCGCAGCCATTGCACCGCAGAACCGGTGACGGCGATAGAACCCTCAAGCGCATAGACCGGCGCAGCATCGCCGAACTGGAAGCACACGGTGCTGAGCAGGCCGTTGGCTGAGCGGACCAGCTTCTCACCGGTGTTGAGCAGCAGAAAGTTCCCTGTGCCATAGGTGTTCTTGGCCTCGCCCTCACTCAGACAGACCTGCCCCACCATTGCTGCCTGCTGGTCTCCCAGGTCTCCGCCGATGATGACTTCGCCGCCAAAGGGTCCGTCCGGACGGGTGTGTTGATATGCGGTGGCATGGGAAGACGGCACGATGGTCGGCAACATCGCCTGTGGGACTCCGAAGAAACTGAGCAACTCCGCATCCCAATCGAGGGTCTCGAGATCCATCAACATGGTGCGGCTGGCGTTCGTGACATCGGTGATGCGCCCGCCGCCGTCCGTGCCACCGGTGAGGTTCCACAACAGCCAGCTATCGGTGGTGCCGAATAGGGCATGGCCAGCTCCGGCTGCCTTGCGTACGCCGTCGACGTTCTCCAAGATCCATTGGAGCTTCCCGCCGGAGAAGTAGGTGGCTGGGGGAAGGCCGGCTCGATGCCTGATCACTTCGCCCCGGCCGTCGCGCTCTAAGGCGGCAGCGATCTTGTCGGTGCGGGTGTCCTGCCAGACGATGGCGTTGCCGTACGGCTCACCGGTGATCGGATTCCATACCACTGTGGTTTCACGCTGGTTGGTGATGCCCACACCGGCAAGATCGGCGGCCGTCAGGCCGCGCTGTGCCATCGCATGACGTACGACATCCTGCGTCCGTTCCCAGATCTCGACGGGATTGTGCTCCACCCACCCAGCCCTGGGCAGAATCTGGGAGTGCTCGAGCTGGTGCTTGGCAACTTCGCGCCCCGCATGATCAAAAATCATGCAACGGGTGCTGGTCGTACCCTGGTCGATTGCAGCGACGAAGTCGGGCATGGCGGCAGATTAGTCCCTGGCTCGCTCGCGCAGCGCGCCGGGAAGCCGACGATGTCGGCGAGCTACTCGACGCTCGCGCCGCGCCGAGCGGAGGGCGATCAATGTGCGTAGGCTTTTGGCCGTGCCCGTGAGCCAGGCCACGTCGAATATTGAGGGGGACCCGCCGGGATACCCACGGGAGTGGGAAGCCGACGTACTGCTCGCGGATGGCGGCGTGGCTCACTTGCGTCCCATCCGGCCATCCGATGCCGACAGGCTCGTCGCCTTCTACGATCGGGTGTCACCGCAGTCGAAGTATCTCCGCTTCTTCGCGCCGTATCCCCGGCTGACTGATCGCGACGTGAAGCGATTCACCGAGGTCGACTACGTGGATCGGGTGGCGTTCATCCTGACCCTCGGCGATGACATGATCGCCGTCGGCCGCTATGACCGGCTAGAAGATGATCATGCTGAGGTGGCCTTTCTGATCGAGGACGCCCATCAAGGCCGCGGGATCGCCCAGTTGCTGCTGGAGCACTTGGCACAAGCTGCTCGAGAACGCGGCATCAGCCGATTCGTTGCCGAGGTGCTGCCGGAGAACCGGCGAATGGCCAAGGTGTTCGCTGACGCTGGATACCGAGTCACCAAGGGCATCGAGGATGGCGTGCTCGAAGTGGAGTTTCCGATTTTGCCGACCGACACGTCCGTCGGCGTCATGGAGCGCCGCGAACATCGCGCGGAAAGCGTCTCGATGCGCCGCCTGCTTAGCCCGGAGCGGATTGTCGTCTACGGGCAGGGTGATCGGATACAAAGCCTGATCAACTCAATGCTGCGCGGCGGTTTTCGTGGCGAAGTCAGTGCGATATGTAGCGATGATTTCGCGGTCACCGACGTGCCATGCGCTCCATCTATCGGCGAGCTACCGGGCCGGCTCGATTTGGCGATCGTCTCGGTACCAACCAGCCAGCTCGGCAGCGTTGTCATCGAGGCGGCGCACAAAGGTGTGCATGGCATCGTTGTCCTGACCGGAACCGGCTACGCTCCGGGCGACAACCTGCAGATCATCAACCTGGCTCGGGCCTACGGCGTCCGAGCACTTGGCCCCGACGCCCTGGGGTTGATCAACACGAGCCGGGACGTCCGACTCAATGCCACACCGGGCCCCATGCCGCGGGCCGGGGGAGTGGGCATGTTCTGTCAGTCCGCCGCCGTCGGAGTTGCGCTGCTCAACCACGCCACTCGCAGCGACCTGGGGCTGTCGTCTTTTATCAGTACCGGGGATTACGCCGATGTGACAGCCAACGATGTGATGCAGTACTGGGAAGATGACGAAGCCACCCGGGTCTGTCTGCTGACCCTCGACTCGATTGGTAACCCGCGAAAGTTTTCTCGAATCACTCGTCGTTTGGCGCGGAGCAAGCCCGTCGTGGTGTTTGCACCTGGGCGCGCCCGGCGCGCCGTTCATCTTGGAGTACGAGGGGGGCTGGGCCACGCCTCGGAGGAGGCAGTCGACGCGCTCTTCCGGCAGGCGGGGGTCATGGTGGTGCACAGCCGCAGCGAGATGATCGACATTGCCAAGATCGCGACACGGCAACCCTTGCCGGCCGGTCCCAGGGTTCGAATTATTACCAACTCCCTGACACTCGCGCACCAGATGGTGCAGCAGATGGAGTCGGTCGGACTGCTCAGGGACCCACAGCTAGAGCTGCTCGAGCCAGATGCCGACGCAGCTGCGTTTGCCGCGGCGGCGCGGAGAGGCCTGGCAGATGCTCGTTACGACTCTGTGGTGTGCGCGGCCGTGAACGCTTTCGAGCAGGGCACCGAGGACGTGATTTTCGGTCTTGAGCAAGTCGCTGCTGAGACCACCAAGCCGCTGGTTGGGGTGTTTTTGGATTTCCACCCACCTTTGATGAGCGGTGATGTGCCCGATAGTCCCGGACTGCTACCCAGATTCGACGGGGCCGTGGATGCCATCCAGGCTTTATCAGCACTAACCGCGTACGCCCAATGGCGTAAGCGCGACTCCGGGACGGTGCCGATGCTGGCCGTGGACACTCAAGCGGCCAGACGAGTGGTCAATCGCATCCTGTCCGAGCAACCTGGAGGGCGCGAGCTGACCGACACCGAGACAACTGAGCTCTTGGGGACTTACGGGATCAGCTTGGTGCCGCAGTTAGCCGTCGCGAGCTTGACCGACGCGATGGCGGCTGGCGAGCAGCTCGGCTGGAACGTTGTGTTGAAAGCCACCTCGGTGGCTGTCCGGGGCCGACCTGATCTCGCCAGCGTGCATCGCAACATTGACACTCCCGCGGAGATGACTGAGGCTTGGAGCGATCTGCGACGGTTGGTCGCCGAGATCGGACTCCCCGACGATGACGGCCTCTCCGTTGCCCGGCCAGTCGTGCAGGCGATGGCGCCGCCCGGCATCGCTTTGATGATCACCGGTCGTGAGGATGCCGCCTTCGGGCCCATCGTCTCCCTCGGCCTGGACGGTATTCCTAGTGAGCTGCTCGGCGACATCGTCTACCGGGTACCGCCCTTGACGACGGTTGATGCAGCGGAGATGGTGCGGGAGCTGAAGGCGGCCCCGACGCTGTTCGGTCGCCATGGCGCACCTGGCGTCGATACGGCCGGAATTGAGGATTTGTTGCATCGGGTCGCGCAACTCTCCGACGCCATTCCACAACTCGCGTCGGTAGCACTGCGGCCCTGTGTAGCGTCAGTGAATTCCATTGCTGTGCTCGGTGCGCGGGTCTTCATCGCACCTACTGCAGACCAACGCGACCCACTAGCTCGCGTCTTATAGCACGCGATGAGTGAGCAATTAAACACAGCGGCGCGGTTGTCGGTACTGCGTGGCAGGATGATCGACATGAGAATTGGCTCCACCAGGAAAGATCTGCGCGCGGAAATTGACGCCTGTGGATACTTCCCTGAGCTGGTCGAGGACGCGATCATGCTGGCCCTCGCCGACGAGGAGCTGGTGGATTTTGTGGTGCACCACGAACCGACGTTCAATCGCGACGAAATCCATCGCCACGTCACTGTACTGGCGCTGACACCAACCCGACTTGTGATCGGACACACTGACGATCAGCCTGCCGAACCACCGGCATCAGGGATATACGCTGCATCCTCGACCGAGTCGGTGGCGCTGAACAAGATCAACACCGTGGCACTGACCCGCGTCGTGAACCAGCCGGAGGCCTACCAGGCCGGCTCGGAGGATGTCTTCGAAACCTGGCTGGCTGTCGGCTGGGGCGCAGTACGCCGCATCGACGTCGAGGTGGCGACGTGTAACGATCCGCAGTGCGAAGCCGATCACGGGTACACCGGGACCTTGGTCGGTGATGATCTGACGGTCCGCATGAGTGCGGCGGCGGATGGTCCTGATCGCGTCGCACGTCTGGTGCGGTTTGCCAGTTCTCTGCAGCGAGCAGCGGCGGTATGATCTCACCCTTGGTGGGGAGTTCTTCGCCACCGGCCAAGCGGGGCGCCAATTTCGATAAAGACGAGCGCCCGGACCAACTGGCAGCGGCGAGCCAGGTGCTGCCAGGGATGGTTATTCCGACTTATCGATCTTCAACACTCGGCGAGCTGCTGCCGAGCATCGGCGCACATCTGGGAGTTTCCAACTTCACTGAGGACGCCTTCCGGTTGCCTGAGTCCGCGCGTTATGTCGTCCTCCTGATCGACGGGTTGGGCTGGAACCTGCTCCGTCGCGCGGCACGCGAGGCACCGTACCTGGCCTCGCTCTTTGGAAGCGCACAGCCGATTACCTCCGCTATACCGAGCACCACGGTGACGAGCCTGGCGAGCCTCGGCACCGGCCTGCCACCCGGTCAGCACGGACTGGTGGGTTACACCTCCCGGGTGCCGGCGACGGGGGAGATCCTAAATGCGCTGACCTGGGAATCCGAGCCGACGCCGACCGTTTACCAGTCCAAACCGACGTTCTTCGAGCTGGCTGCCAAGACCGGCATAGCGGTAGCGACGGTTGCTCTCACACGATTTCGTGGCACTGGGCTCACCGAGGCTGCGCTGCGTGGCGCGGCTTTTGTTCCGTTCAGCGACGACACTGCCGAAGATCTCCGAATCGCACTGGTCGAGGAGGCGGCCTTGCGTGGCGATCGGAGTGTGGTGTACGCCTACGAGCGGGAACTTGATCATTGTGGGCACGTGCACGGATGCAACTCGACCACCTGGCTAGGCCAGCTGGCTCGTATCGATGCCATGTGTGAACGGCTCCGTGCAGCGCTGCCGCCCGAGGTGACGTTGATCATCACTGGTGATCACGGCATGATCGACATCCCGAATGACCAACGAATCGTGGCCGAGGACGATCCCGCCCTCATGGCAGGAGTCTCCGCGCTCGCCGGAGAGGGCCGTTTCCGCCAACTCTATGTTGATCATGAACCGGCACAGCTGGTGGCGGACCGATGGCGAGCACGGCTCGGCGAGCTAGCGTGGGTTCGGACCAGGGACGAGGCGATCGATGAAGGCTGGTTTGCCGCAACCGATGATCAACTCCGAGATCGTTGGGGACATGTGCTAGTCGCGCTGCGCGGAGACTGGGCGGTGATGACGCGCGCTTTCCCGCGAGAATTCACCTTGATCGGCATGCATGGATCACTCACCCCAGCCGAGATGCTGGTGCCACTCATTGTTGCGTAGTAGCGAGAGTCATAGCGATGACAGGATTTTGGCGTGGCTGAGCTGAGCTACTTTACCGGACCAATGGACTGCGGCAAGTCGACACTTGCCTTGCAGTTCGACTACACCTATGCGGCCGCCGGACGCAAAGGCCGGCTATTTACCAGTCATGATCGCGCCGGCGAATCCACCATCTCCTCCCGTCTGGGCTTGGCTCGTCCGGCGATCGAGGTCACCTGGAAGTTCGACTTCTGGACCTACGTCGTCTCACAGCTCACTAGCGGCGAAAGAATCGACTATGTGGTCTGCGACGAGGCGCAGTTCTATTCGGCCGATCAGATTGACCAGCTGGCCCGGATCGTCGACGAGTTGCAGATCGATGTCTTCGCTGTGGGTCTGCTCACCGACTTTCAGACGCGGCTGTTTCCCGGATCTCAGCGGCTGGTGGAACTGTGCGACAGGATCGAGATACTCCAGGTCCGGGCGCTGTGCTGGTGTGGCGAGCGGGCAACACACAATGCCCGCACGGTGAACGGCGAGATGGTGGTGGTTGGTGATCAAGTTGTGCTAGGCGACACGATTCCGGTTCCTGATGCAGCAGGCGGCGAGGACGTCACCGAGGTCGCGTACGAGGTGCTGTGTCGCCGACATCACCGTCGCCGGGTCACCCGGGCAGTGGCACGGGCAAGCTTCTCCGAACCGCTTCCGCTTAGCGATGTTGGAGCCATCGACGATGAGCTCTGAATCCGTACTGATTTCTCCGGCCGAGCTGGCCAAGTTGCTGGGCTCCAGGCAGCCGCCAATCCTCGCCGATGTGCGCTGGACGCTCGGCGGACCGCCTGGAGAGCCCGATTTCGAGGCCTGCCATATTCCTGGTGCGGTTTGGGTCGATCTGGAAGCTCAGCTGGCAGGGAAGCCTGGGCCCGGTGGGCGCCACCCACTTCCAGCGGTGGACGTTTTTGAGCAGGCGATGCAGAACATCGGTATCTGTCGAGACTCGCTGGTCGTTGCCTACGACGCGGCGACGTCGCTGGCGGCGGCGCGGTTGTGGTGGTTATTGACCGATGCCGGGCACGAAAAGGTCAGAGTGCTCAATGGTGGCCTTGCCGCCTGGATTGCCGCTGATCTGCCAACAGTTTCGGGCCGCGGGGCGCCCCGACCGCGAGGTGATTTTGAAGCCCATCCGGGCCATCGCCCGCAGCTGGATGCCGCGCAGATTCTGGCCCAGCTTGGGCAACACGACGCGTCGAGGCTGATTGATGTCCGAGCTCCCGAGCGGTACTCGGGTCAGTCGGAGCCAATCGATCCGATAGCGGGTCATATTCCGGGAGCCATCAATATCCCCGCCACGGCGAACCTTGACCCCGACGGCCGGTTTCGAACACCTGCGGAAATCGAGGCGTTGTACGCCGTGGCAGGCGGTGCAGAGGGAGCCGTACTCTATTGCGGCTCAGGCATCACTGCCGCGCAGAGCCTGCTGGCTCTGGAATCGGCGGGATTGACCGCTGCGATCTATCCAGGCTCGTGGAGTGACTGGATCGCTGACCCCACGCGCCAAATAAGGATTGGCGCCGATCCGTGATTCAGCTTTGCCGCTTGGGTCCGCCGAACATGATTTCGTCCCAGCTCGGCACAGAGGCCCGCTTGCGCTTGACGCTCTTTGGCTGCGGGGCATCGGGATGGGCCAGCGACTCAATCTCGAATTCATGCGCCTCGTCGGCCCGATCATCCAGTTGCACGGTGGCATCAGGCGGACCGGGCTCGTCAGTACCCGGCAGCTCTTCCTGGTCGCCGCCGGTGTGCCGCGGTGAGTCCTCAATCGACTCCGGCACATCAAGGGCGGTGTCGTCGTGGACGCTCGGCTCGACCGGATAGTTGATCACGATGGCTGGCTCCCAGCCGCCATCAGCCGACGTCTCCGTTTCGGGCACGGCAGTTGCGTCGCTGAGACCCGCGTAAACGCGCGGCGACTCTTCGGCGTAGCCGTCGCCACCAAGCATCTCGTAGAGCGTTCCCATCGGTGAAACGCCCACCACGTCATCGCTTGCCGGCGGCGTATCGGGTGGCTCCGAGACGGGTCGCAGCATCGGCGACACCGGAAGCGTCGGCTCGTCGGCCGCCGTCACCTCACCGCTCGGTCTATCTTTCGGTGGCTTCTGAGGGGTCTTTGAGCCCGCGAGCCGATCGCTCAGATTGACCGTTGGCTCCATATCGCCCTCGCTTGGAGCAGACTCCACCAGCCACGGTCGGCCACGCTGGGAGGCCTTCAGGGACGGCAGGTCACCAAGCAGCCAGCGCGCCTCATCGTTGCCTGCCACCGAGAACCGTCCACGAAGGTCGTAGATGAAGATCGCGTGCCGGTCTTCCTCAGCGACCTCGTAGTCGGCGGTGATGGCCCAGCGACCGTCGTCCAACCGATAGGAGTCCCAGGTGATGTCGTCGATGTTCACCCGGTGGCCGAGAAGCCACTCGGTCACCGTGATGCGCAGGCTGCGGTGACCAGAAGGTTCGCTGCGGCGGCGTACCGACGACGACATTGCCATCGACGCCACATGGTCGCGCTCGGCTAGAACGGGTGTGGCAAAGCGCTCGACGCGATCCATTGGAAGACCTGCAATCTGAGCTACAGCTTCGAGGCTCTCGCCAGCCCGGATTCGAGCCTGAATATCACGGGGGGTGAGTGAGGTTTGCATCTCGATCTCCAGTTGTCCGAGCCGCGGCCGGTCACCTCTTACCGCTGCTCGGAGTCTTTCGTCCGCCTCGATGATCAGTTGCTCACCGCTCTCGGTAGCCACGATCAAGGACTTCCCGTCCGGGGTCAGTCCTACCAGTCGTGCGGTGCGCATTAGTCGCGCGGCTCCTCGTGCGGCGTCGGTTCTCAGCCAACTTACTCTGCCTCTGGCACGAAATGACGGACCAACTCGGCCGCTTGAGCAAGCCAGGCCTGTGACAGAGCTCTTGCCCGGCGTCGTACTGTCGGTCCATGCGCGAGCCTCGGCACACAAAGATTCCAGAATTGGGGCCGACCACTCGTGGTGGGCTCCGGGAGTCCGGATACGCAACCCGCCGCATCAAGGCCGAGCTGCGCGAGAACCTAGTCGAGCGCTTGCGGTCCGGAGCCACTGCCTTCCCTGGCATTGTCGGTTTCGATGAAACGGTGCTCCCGGAGTTGGAGAGCGCGATACTCGCGGGCCATGATCTTGTGCTTCTCGGGGAACGTGGCCAAGGCAAGACCAGGCTGATGCGTACCGTAGCCGGGCTGCTGGACGAATGGAGTCCTGAGGTCGCAGGATGCGAGATTCACGATGATCCCTTCGCTCCGGTCTGTCTGCGCTGTCGCGGCTTGGCCGCGGCGATGGGGGACGAACTCCCGATCGCCTGGCGGCATCGCGATGACCGCTATACCGAGAAGCTGGCAACGCCCGATACCTCAGTCGGCGACTTGATCGGCGACGTCGATCCGGTGAAGGTCGCACAGGGTCGCACACTTGGCGATCCGGAGACCGTGCACTACGGGCTCGTGCCACGTACCAATCGGGGCGTGTTCGGCCTTAACGAGTTGCCTGACCTCGCCGAACGCATCCAGGTTGCCCTGTTCAATGTCTTGGAGGAGCGAGACATCCAGGTACGCGGCTACTCGCTGCGGCTGCCGCTGGACATCTTCTTGATCGCCACGGCCAATCCGGAGGACTACACCAACCGGGGCCGGATCATCACTCCGCTCAAAGACCGTTTCGGCGCTGAACTGCGTACCCATTACCTCACCGATCTCGGCGATGAAGTACGGCTAATCCGCCAGGAAGCCAGCCTGGTGGCGGAGGTCGGTGATCATCTTCTCGAAGTGCTGGCCCGCCTGACGCGAAATCTGCGGGAATCCAGCTCTATCGATCAGCGCTCAGGTGTTTCGGCTCGGTTTGGGATCGCAGCGGCTGAAGGGGTTGCGGCTACGGCATTACGGCGGGCGGCGCGTGCTCGTGATCATGAAACCGCCGTGGCACGGATCTGTGATCTTGCTGTGGTGCTGCCCACGCTGCTCGGTAAGATCGAGTTCGAGATGGGGGAGGAGGGCCGAGAGCGCGCGATCTTGGAGCATTTGCTAAGACTCGCGACTGCGGCGACCTTCCGAGACCGGCTGTCCGGCCTGGACCTGTCCGGCTTTACGCAGGTCTTCGCGAATGGCGCAATTGTCGAAACCGGGGACCTCGTGCCTGCTTCCGACGTCTTGACACAACTGGGGGCCGTACCGGGATTGTCCAAGGTGCTGAACCGGCTTGGCTACGACGATGCAGCTGGCCGGGGCCAAGTGGCCGCTGCCGCCGAGTTCACCTTGGAGGGATTGCATCTCACCCGTCGGATTGAGAAAGAGATCGTCGACGGCCGGGCGATCTATGGAGCGGCCTGAGAGGAGCTGATCATGGGTTCTGATAGCAGCGCTCGCGATCACTTTGACGGTGACAAGCCTGATCGGGCCTACCACCGTTTCCGTTATGGAGCATGGCGCGGCGGCCCCGATCCGCTGAAGCCCCCGTTCGACGTACGCGAGGCCATCGACAAGATTGGTCACGACGTCTTGTCGGCTGGCACCGTACGCAATGCACTGCGAGATCTGCTGCGCCGCGGTGTCGATGATCGTGGGGGCTTGGACCGCCTGGCGGAGAGAGTGAGGAAGCTGCGGGCTCAGGCCCGCCGTCGCGGCGATCTCGGTGCCGTTCTTGATCAGGTCCGGGCAGCCTTGGATCAGGCGCTTGCCGCTGAGCGGGAGACCTTGGCGGGCACTGACTCTGAGGATGCCCGACTTGCTGAGCTGGAGCTCGACACAGTTCCTGACGATGTTGCCGGCGCTGTTCGTGCTCTTGATCACTATTCCTGGCGATCCGAGCAGGCGCGGGAGATCTTCGAAGCGATCAAGGACATGTTGCAGCGCGAAGTCCTGGACGCCCAGTTTGCAGGCATCAAGCAGGCCCTCGAGTCGCCGGATCCCGAGGCGATGCAACGCGTCAAGGACATGCTGGCTGATCTCAATGCGCTGCTGGCAGCACATGCGCGGCAGGAGGACACAACCGATCAGTTCGCTGAGTTCATGGAGCGCCATGGCGAATTTTTTCCAGAACAGCCCGAGAACATCGAGGAGCTGATCGATGCGCTGGCTCGCCGGGAGGCCGCAGGGATGCGACTCATGGCCTCGCTCAGCCCAGACCAGCGCGAGCAGCTTGGCCAATTGATGAGCCACGTCTTGGCCGATGCTGATCTTGCTGCGGAGATGGCGCAGCTGGCGGACAATCTGCGTGCGCTGCGGCCCGGCCTTGATCGAGATCTGCCCGCGAATATGCGCTCCGGTGGTGAGCCGCTCAACTACAGTGCGGCAGTCGAAGCGGTCGCCGATCTGGCTGATCTTGAGCAGCTCGAGGCCCAGCTGTCACAAGGTGATCGGGTTTCCACGCTAGACGACGTCGACATCGACCTGCTGGCTAAGCATCTTGGCCCCGAGGCCCTGAGCGACGTGCAGGCGCTTCGTGAGCTGGAACGAGAACTCGAGCAGCAGGGCTATCTGACCCGAGGCGACGACGGCCTGCGGTTGACCCCACGAGCCGTGCGGCGCCTGGGACAGACGGCGCTGCGGCGGGTGTTCGCCCAGCTGGATGCGTCTGGGCAGGGCGATCATGACGACCATCGGACGGGAGCTGCCGATGAACCCACCGGTTTGACGCGCAACTGGGTGTTCGGCGATGAGCTGCCGATCGACGCGCCGCGGACGGTGTCGAACGCGTTGCGGAGATCTGGGCTGGGTGCCAACGGTGTCGCGTTGGAGGTTGGTGATTTCGAGGTCACTGAGACCGAACGGCGTACCAGCGCTGCCGTAGCGCTATGCGTAGATCTGTCATTCTCGATGGTGCACGACGGACGCTGGGGTCCGATGAAGCAGACGGCCCTGGCGCTGAACCATCTCATCGAGACCCGGTTTAGGCAAGATGCGCTACAGGTGATCGGCTTCAATCGGCTGGCTCGCCGGTTGACGCCGGTCCAATTGGCTGAGGCCGAGCCAGAGTGGGTGCAGGGCACCAATCTGCAGCATGCGCTCATGCTCGCGTTGCGCCATGTGCGACGGCACCCGGACGCCGAGCCAGTGGTTCTCGTCGTTACCGACGGTGAGCCGACGGCGCATTTGACCGGCGGTGGAGACGCCTATTTCCAGTGGCCACCGACCTCGCAGACTATCCGGGCCACGATCGCCGAAGTCGATGAGCTCGCTCGATATGGGGCAACGATCAATACCTTCATGCTCGGCGAAGACCCAGGCCTAGCGCGGTTTGTCGATGCACTCGCTCGGCGCGCCGGTGGCCGAGTCTTCACTCCAGATATCTCGCGGCTGGGGGAGTATGTGGTCGCGGATTATCTGAGGGTGCGTCGCGGCCGCCGCTGAAACCCCAGTTCAGCTTCGATTTAGCCAGCCAGGCTGACGGCACTCTGCCGGCGGCGTTGCAAGATGTCGGCAAGGTAGGTGCCGTAACCCGACTTCAGCAGCGCATGCGCTCGTTGCTCGAGCTCTTCATCGGATAGAAAACCCTGTCGCCATGCTGCCTCCTCAGGTGCGCCGACCTTGAGTCCCTGCCGAGCCTCAATGGTCCGGACGAAGTTGCTGGCGTCATTCATGGACTCGAAGGTTCCCGTGTCCAACCACGCCGTACCGCGGGGCAGAACACCGACCTGCAGCCTTCCCGCTTCTAGATAATGCCGGTTCACGTCGGTGATCTCGTACTCACCGCGAGCCGAGGGCTGGAGTTGGGAGGCAATACCGATTACGTCGTTGTCGTAGAAATACAAGCCTGGAACGGCATAGTTCGATCGCGGCCGTGCAGGCTTTTCCTCCAATGAGATTGCGCGGCCGTCCACATCAAACTCGACCACACCGTACGCCTGAGGCTCCGCGACCCAATAGGCGAAAACCGCTCCACCATCAACGTCGCTGAAGCGGCCGAGCTGAGTGCCCAGACCAGGCCCGTAGAAGATGTTGTCACCCAACACGAGGGCCACTTTCTCCAAGCCGATGAAGTCGGCACCGATCACAAAAGCTTGCGCGAGCCCGTCTGGTGAGGGCTGCACCGCGTAGTGGATCGAGATCCCGAACTGACTGCCGTCTCCGAGCAGGCGTTCGAAGGCGGATGCATCGTGTGGCGTTGTGATCACGAGCACGTCGCGGATCCCGGCGAAGATCAACGTCGAAAGAGGATAGTAGATCATCGGCTTGTCATAGACCGGAACCAGCTGCTTGCTTACTCCAAGGGTTACTGGATGCAATCTGGTACCGGAGCCCCCGGCCAGGATGATGCCTCGCACGCAGCGGAGTCTAATGGCTCGGGTTTGATTTCTCGCTCGCTCCGTCTGGTGGCTCCCTCCGCTCGTTCGTCGCGGTGTCCGCCGGGAAGCGGGCGGACCGCTCTTCGCGAAACTGGTCAGGGGCGACATACTGTTCGGCCGAAGCCGTGTCATTCCTGACCACTTCTGCCTAGGGCCGGGCTTCGCTGCTGAACGCCGCAGCTAGCGGAGCAATCAAACGCAAATCTCGCCCCATGCATCCCGCGATCCCGGCGCGCGGAGCCTCCATAGGATAAGGCGCATGACGAAATATCTGGTGACTGGCGGGGCAGGATTCATCGGATCCAACTTCGTTCACTACCTCATCAATCAAACAGACTCATCCGTTACGGTGCTGGACAAGCTGACCTATGCCGGAAACCGGGGGTCTCTCGAAGGCTTGCCGAAGAATCGCTTCAGATTCGTTCGGGGCGACATCTGCAACGCCAGTTTGGTGCATGAATTGGTACGCGACCACGACATCGTGGTGCATTTCGCCGCTGAGTCGCACAATGACAACGCATTGCGCGACCCATTGGTATTTGTCACCACGAACCTGGTCGGCACGTACACGCTGCTGGAAGCGGTGCGCAGGTATGGCACCCGATATCACCACATCTCCACCGACGAGGTCTATGGTGATCTGCAGCTCGACGATCCTGAGCGGTTCACGGAGGCAACTCCCTACAACCCATCGAGCCCATACTCCGCAACTAAGGCCGGATCCGATCATCTGGTGCGCGCCTGGGTGCGCTCCTTCGACGTGCAGGCCACACTGAGCAACTGTTCGAACAACTACGGCCCCTACCAGCATGTCGAGAAGTTCATTCCGCGGCAGATCACCAACGTCTTGGACGGTGGCCGGCCGAAGCTCTACGGGGCAGGGCTCAACGTCCGGGATTGGATTCATGTCGATGATCACAGCTCTGCTGTGCTGTTGATCACCACCGAAGGCAAGATCGGCGAGACGTATTTGATCGGCGCCGATGGTGAGCGGAACAACAAGCAGGTCGTGGAAACGATCTTGGAGTTGCTCGGGCGGCCACGAGACGCGTACGACCATGTCACCGATCGCGCTGGCCACGATATGCGCTACGCCATCGACTCGACCAAGATCAGAATGGAATTGGGCTGGCAGCCGACGTTCTCTGACTTCGACGCTGGTCTGGCCGCGACCATCGCGTGGTACCAGGCCAACGAAGCCTGGTGGCGGCCACAGAAGGCACAGACCGAGGCAGCGTACGCCCGCCAGGGCCAGTGAGCGATGGCCGAACTGGTCATCAGCCAAACCCCGATACCGGGTCTACTTGTAATCTCGCTCGATGTCCGAAGCGACAATCGGGGCTGGTTTAAGGAGAACTGGCAACGCGAGAAGATGATCGAGCTCGGCTTGCCAGACTTTGCGCCGGTACAAAACAACATGTCGTTCAACAACCACGTCGGCGCGACCCGCGGCATCCACGCCGAGCCGTGGGACAAGCTTGTGTCGTTGGCGACGGGTCGGATTTTCGGCGCCTGGGTGGACCTGCGGGCCGGCGATGGCTTTGGTCGCTGTTTTACCACCGAGATGGGGCCCGAAACCGCAGTCTTCGTGCCGAGAGGCGTTGGGAACGCGTTTCAGACCCTGGCTGAGCAGACGGCGTACTCCTATCTGGTCAATGATCATTGGAGGCCTTCAGCCAGGGACTCCTACACCTTCGTCAACCTTGCCGACGAGACACTGGCGATCAACTGGCCCATTCCGTTGGAAGAGGCGGAGCTTTCGGAGGCGGACAAGACTCATCCGCGACTCGTCGAGGTGACTCCGGTGGCACCGAAGCAGATCTTGATCATCGGGTCTGCTGGGCAGTTGGGACGTGCCTTGCAGGCGGCACTACCGACAGCCGTCCCGATCACACGCGAGACGCTGGATTTAACGCGTCCGGAATCGATCGAGAGCTTCGACTTCGCGCCATACCGCGTGGTCATCAATGCTGCTGGCTACACCAAGGTCGATGCAGCCGAAACCGACGCCGGCCGGCGGGAAGCATGGGCAGTCAATGTCGGGGGGGTCAGCGCACTTGTCGAGGCGGCCCGTAAGCATCGCTTCACTCTGGTGCACGTCTCCTCCGACTATGTCTTCGACGGCTCTGAGCCGCTGCACAGCGAAACTGAGCCGTTCTCCCCGCTCGGCGTCTACGGGCAGACGAAAGCAGCGGCGGACGCCCTGGTGGGGTCGTTACCGGCGCACTACGTGCTCCGAACGAGCTGGGTAATCGGCGAGGGCCACAACTTCGTCCGCACTATGGCCTCACTGGCCGACCGCGGCGTCAGTCCGGAGGTCGTAGATGATCAATTCGGCCGGCTCACCTTCACCACCGAACTCAGTCAGGCGATCGTCCATCTGCTCGAGACAGAAGCGCCGTACGGGACTTACAACCTCAGCAACGACGGCGAGCCGATGACCTGGGCCGGCATAGCGCGAGCAGTCTTCGCTGCTCGCGGCCGGAACGCGGACTCGGTGAAGAGTGTGACAACGGCCGAGTATGGGGCGGGCAAGGCGCTCGCTCCGCGTCCCAGACACAGCGTCTTGAGCCTCGACAAGATCATCAGCTCCGGGTTTCGACCGGCGGATGCGATGACTGGGCTGAAGAAGTATCTGTCCACTCTGAATTACTCGGTGACGCCGGCAGATGGCCGTAATCCGGGTTGACCCTGGAGTGCGGTCCACGCACAAAGAGCGCGCTGAGGGCTAGCAACAGCCCGGCGACCGCCACCGCCACGAAACCCGCTTGAGCCCCCCAGCGGTCGATCACGTGGCCCACGGCGGCAGCACCAATCGCTACTCCGCCAGCTAAGCCAGTGGAATTCCACGCCAGCGCCTCCGTCAGCCGGCTCTGATCCACCGCGGACTGAGTAACCGCGACGGAGGCGATGAGAGTCGGTGCGATAGTCATTCCACTGACGATCAGCACCAGTGCAACGCCCGCCGGATGGCTGATGAAGGGCAGCGGCAACAGCGACAACGCAAGCAGGGTGGCGCCTACCCGGAAACGCCGAGCAGGCGACGCCTGCCAGGTGATCGCGCCGGTCACGGCGCCCGCGACCAGCGATCCGAACGACCAAGCGATCAAGATCAAGCCGGCGTACGGAAGCACACCAGCTTCCTTCGCGAACGCCACGATGTTGACTTCCATGCCGCCGAAGATCATTCCGAGGGCGCTGCAGGCAATCGCGATCGGCAGCAAGACGTGCCATGGCAACCGCTTATGTCCCTGATGGCCGTCCGATGCGGGCCGGATCGGCGGCTGGGTACTGCGCTGAGCGGCCAAGGCCAGCGCACCAATAAGACCGATAACGGCGCTGACGCTGACTCCGAGGGCCGGATGCAGGGCGGTGGCGAGGAAGGTGACGAGCACCGGTCCGATGATGAAGACAACCTCATCCAACATTGCCTCGATGGCAAATGCGGTATGCAACAAGGGTGAGCCGTTCAGCCGCATGCTCCAGCGCGCTCGAACCGACGATCCGGCCAGGCTGAAACCCAGCCCGATACCAGTGGCTGCTGCAAAGCTCACCGCCAGCGGCCAGTCCAGCTCTATCGCTGAGACCAGCACGGCCACGCTGATGACGTTGATCAAGACCGCAAGGAACAAGACACGAGCCTGGCCGACACGGTCGGTCGCGCGTCCCCAGAGCGGCGCCACGATGGCTCCAGTTACCGTCATGGCAGCGGCGAGCGATCCGGCGAGACCAAAGGAGCCAGTGGTCAGCGACACCAGTAGCACGATGCCGATGCCGGTCATCGACAGTGGCAACCGTGCGATGAAACCGGCGAAGCTGAAGGCCACGGCTCGACGATCCGACAGCAGCTGCCGGTACGCGCCAAGCCCCGCAGGCATGAATCTCCTCCCATACGCGAGGATCACACCTGTGGATGATCACTCGGCAGGCTCACATGATGCATTGACCAACCAGCTAGAGCACTCACTCGCGCCGTACGAGGCTGTGCTGCTGGTGTCCTTCGGCGGACCCGAGGGTCCCGAGGATGTGATGCCGTTCCTGCGCAACGTCACCCGCGGTCGTGGCATTCCCGCCGAAAGGCTGGTCGCGGTTGGCCGGCACTATCTTCAGTTCGGCGGCCGAAGCCCGATCAACGATCAGTGTCGCAGCCTGCTGGCGGCCTTGACGAACGAATTACACCGCCGTGGCATCCACATTCCGTTGTATTGGGGAAACCGAAACTGGGAGCCGTATCTGCGTGACGAGCTGCGCGCAATCCAGCAAGCCGGCTACCGTCGGGTGCTCGCGGTCGTCACGAGCGCCTATCCGTCCTACTCCTCCTGCCGGCAGTACCGGGAGAACCTGTTCGACGCCGCTCAGGGAACGCAGATTCAGATAGACCGGATTCGCCACTATGCCAATCATCCGGGCTTCGTGACAGCATCGGTGGAAGCCTGCTTGGAAGGCCTTGAAGCGTTAGGCGAGAGCGCCGACCACGCCCGCCTGGTCTTTGTGACGCACTCGATCCCAATGGCGATGGCCGAAACCGCAGGACCCACACCTCGTGGTCGCAGCGGAGCATATGTGGACTGGCACGCGGCTGTGGCATCCGAAGTGACCCATCGCGTCGGCCAGCAGCGCGGGCGAAGCTACGGCAGCGACCTCGTCTATTGTTCGCGGTCTGGCCCAGCCAGCCAGCCCTGGCTGGAACCGGATATCAACGATCAGCTGCGCCAGCTTGCGGCCAGAGGGGTATCGGGGGTCGTGGTCGTGCCCATCGGCTTCATCTCCGATCACATGGAAGTGGTCTTCGATCTCGATACCGAAGCGGCAGCGACAGCGAAGGAATGCGGGATAGCTTTCGCCAGGGCCGCCACCGCCGGCAACCACCCAGCCTTCGTTGGCGGGCTCGTTGACCTGATGCTGGAACGCGCGGCCGCCGCCCGTGGTGAGAAACCGCAAAGGCCCGTGCTTGGGTCGGCAGGTCCTGGTTGGTATGACTGCCGGAAGGACTGTTGTCCGAATCTGCGGGAGACCGCGCGCCCAGCCGTCTGCGAGGCAACAGATTAGAGGTTTTTAGGGCCTCCTTTCCGGGGTATCTGAGCGTCGTGAAGCGGCCAGAATCGGCCGGCCAGAATCCCCTGCGGAGCGGGAATTTTCGACACGCAACTGCGTTATAGCGGGCGCGAGCACGCATAGCACGCATATCGGTTGATTCGTGTGATATGACTGCGCACGAATCAGATCATGATCTGGGCTTTTCGGGCCCGGGAAGGCAAAGATGGCGACCGATTACGACGCCCCTCGCAAGACCGATGAAGAACTGAATGAAGACAGCATTGAAGAGCTCAAGACTCGCCGTAACGATAAGAACTCCGGAAAGGTAGACGAAGACGAGGCCGAGGCGGCGGAGGCGTTTGAGCTTCCCGGCGCCGACCTTTCCCATGAGGAGCTAACGGTCCGAGTATTGCCACGACAGTCCGATGAGTTCACCTGCGCTAGCTGTTTTCTAGTACGACATCGCAGCCAGATCGCAGAGGTAGGTCCCAACGGAGAGGCTTATTGCTTCGACTGCGCAGGATGAGGGGGCTGTCCGCCGAACACGAGACTAGCTGACTGCTACATGATCAATTAAGCTGAGCTACTAGACGCGTACGCAGCAGCGGAGCATATTCGTCAACTACTGTGTAGTGGGGGTCGCGACAGCCCAGGTGCGCTAGTTGTACCGGTCTGATTGGGGGCAGTCAGTCCGGACAGAACACCACCTCGCGGCCCCGAACGGGCCGCGAGGTGGTGCTTCGAACGACTAGATCTTCACCTTGATCTTGCCGCCCTCAGGCGAGTCATTGCCTATTTCCTTCTCCCAGTGCCGCGCTGCCAGGCGCTGCGTGAGCAGCTGGGTCACCGCAACGCCGACGGCGCTTGCCATCGCCCAGCTCACGGCTGTTATGACCGGGGTATCCGGATCAGTGGGCGAGGGTGGTTCATCACCGGTCACGAACTTCCAGCCCGCCTTCAGCAACCGCTGGGCGGCGATCGTGGTAACGGCCCCAATCACTCCGACGTAGAGCTTCCAGAGCAGTTTCTGCGTGGGTCCCATCGGCTCAAACCTTTCATTTCCGGCGGTCCGCAGTACGCAATGCCGCTCCGTGATCGCATCTTAGTGCCGCGGCGGAGATCGCCGGTGGCGCGGTGATCACGATCTGATTCGCGACGCCATCCCACACCGCAAGCTCCTGCAGGCGTCGGCGCGGCAGGTGTCATAGTGCCGCTTGTAAGTTACCTGCATGCTGTTTCGTGAGCGGCTCACCGTGCCCGTGATTTGGTGGGTGCTTGCGACGCTCTTGGCGATCTCGGTGCTACTGGCCGTCGGCGCCTATCTTGGTCCCATCTGGGGCGTCGGAGCCGCCATCGCCACCACGCTGGTGGCAGCTGCGATCTTCGTATCCGCGTCGATTGTGATCACCGTCGATGCCCGAGAGATCCGGGTGGGCCGGGCCAGCATTGAGCACGCCTACGTCGCCGCCTGTCGCGGGCTCGACGCTGAGCAAACGCGTCAGCGCGCTGGTGTGAAGGCCGACGCCCGGGCTCACTTGGTGCTTCGGCCTTACGTCAAAACGGCGGTCGAGATCACGCTCGATGATCAGGATGATCCCGTGCCGTACTGGTTGGTTTCCACGCGGCGTCCGCAGGAGCTGGCAGCGGCGCAGCGGGAAGCATCCTCGTCTACGCTGACCGAGTGAACGAGTCTGTGACCGCAGTCGAGGTGCTGCTGCAGCAGCTCGATCCTGGCCTGGAATTGCCGTCGTACGCACATCCCGGTGACGCTGGAGCCGATCTACGCAGCAGGGAAAGCTTCGAGCTCGAGCCTGGCGATCGCCGGCTGGTGGGCACTGGGGTCGCCATTTCTCTGCCAGCTGGCTACGCGGCCTTCGTGCACCCGCGATCGGGATTGGCCGCTCAGCACGGCGTCAGTATCGTGAATGCGCCGGGAACCGTGGATGCCGGCTATCGCGGCGAAATCAAGGTGTGCCTGATTAACACTGACCGCAGGTCTCCGGTGAGGATTGCTCGCGGCGACAGAATCGCTCAGCTGGTGATCCAACCCGTCAGCGTGGCCGAATTTGTCCCAGTCAGTGAACTGCCGGGTTCGGCGCGCGGAATTGGTGGGTATGGATCCACTGGCGGGATATTGGAGCGCGCATGATCTTCAAGAGGGGCAGAAAGCAGGGCGATGAATCCGTCGTTGAAGAACCTACGGACGACGGCATGCGCGACGAGTCCGCCGAAGCTCCTGATCAGGCGCCCAGTAGTTCAAGCGGTGTCGAGGATGGGGATCTAGCGGCACTCGAAGAGGTCGACTGGCGAAGCTCTGGACCCTTCGACATCAGCGAGGTCGAGAGCCTCGAGAGCACCGAGGAAGGTCCCAAAATCGACCTTGGGAGCTTGATTCTGACCGCAGTGCCTGGATCGGAGCTCCGACTGCAGGTCGCGGAGGAGACCGGCGAAATCGTCTCGGCCATGCTGGTTATTGAGACGATTGTCGAGCCGCCGGCGAGTGCCAACCAGAAGCCTCAGGCCTTTTCGTCGGCCCTCGAGCTAGGCGCGTACGCGGCTCCCCGTAGTGGTGGCCTCTGGGCGGAGCTGCGCGATGAAATCTCCCGAAGTGCGACGGAAGCGGGTGGTACCGCCTCCCTCGGCGCGGGACCGTTTGGTGTGGAACTGAGGCGACTGATTCCGGTGACGACACCAGATGGCGAGGAGGGATACCAGCCCTCCCGGATGTGGGTCGCTGAGGGTCCACGCTGGCTGCTTCGGGGCATCGTGTACGGCCAGGCCGCCATCGAGGACGACGCCGATTCCCCCGTTGTCGCCGATGTGCTGTCAGCATTCCGACAAGTCATCGTGCGACGCGGAGATGACGCAATGGCGCCAGGCGATCTGCTGTCCTTGACTATGCCGACCAACGTCAGCCAAGAGCCACAGGCCGACACGTAGCCTGAATGGAGACTGCAGGCGTTGACCGCAGTGAGATGCTTGAGATGCGGAGGTGAAACGCATGGATAAAGAAAGCCTGCTGCAACGAGCACTGCGTCGGTTCGCATCATCAACCGCTGAACTTGAGTCTGAAGAGCTGCAGCGCAACGTCCGCGAAGAGGGCGCAATCCCGATCCAAGAATGTGAGGATCGTCAGCGCGTCCAGCTCACCGGGACTGTATCGACTGTGACCATCACTCCTCGAGCCGGACACCCAGCACTCGAGGTGGAGCTACGTGACGGATCTGGAACGGTGAGTCTGGTGTGGCTTGGTCGACGGCAGATTCCGGGTATCGATCCGGGTCGCACTCTGAAGGTTTGGGGGCGGATAAGCTGCCACGACGGTAAACGGCTCATCTACAACCCGCGCTACGAGCTGATGCAGACACCGGCGGCCTCGTGATCGATACCGCTACGGCGCCCGGCGTATGAGCGAGCGGCCGACCGAACCGAAGACACCATCAGCGGACGACGTACCCTCAAGAACCGCGGAGCCGCCGCAATTTCGTTACGTTGAAGAGTTCGTCCGCCATCAGTTGAGCCAATCCTTGGGCGGCGCCCGCGGCATGATCGAATCGGCGCTGCCGTTCATTGCCTTCACGATTGCCTGGGTGATCACCCGGCAGATTTATCCGGCCATTGCAGCCGCGATTGCGACAGCGTTGCTCCTTGCGCTCATCCGCATGATCCAACGGCAGTCGATCAACTACGTCGTGCAAGCCGTGATTCCTACCGCGATCGCTGTTCTGATCGCAACGCGTACCGGTCGCGCTCAGGACGTCTTCCTACCCGGCATCCTTTACAACGGAGCGCTCGCGGTGCTGTCACTCGTAACGGTCGCCATTCGAAAGCCTCTGGTCGGCTTCATCATTGGCGCCGCGGTCGGCGATCCGACCGGATGGACGAAAGATCGCGCGCTGGTGAAAATGACGTCAAAATTGACGTTGGTGCTTGCGGTGCCGTACGTCACCCGATTTCTCATCCAGCTGCCGCTATTCCTTGCCGGTCAAGTCGTCTTGCTCGGTGTAGCCAAGGTCGTACTTGGCTGGCCAATGCTGATCGCCGCCTTGACCGTTATCGGCCTGATGCTGTCCAAGGGAAAGACCCCCATGGAGGATTCACCGCTCGCCAGCTGGCCTGTGCGACGCGATCAGACTGCTTGAATGCGCGGCGTCGGCGTCTTGGAGATGCTGATTGAGCCGTCACGCGGCGACAGCATCTCGGCAAGCTCCTTCTCGAAGTCCTGTGCTGTTACGAACAGCAATTCGTCGCCCGCCTCGAGGGAGCCGTCGCTGTCTGGTGGTCGAGCGTGCCCGTCTCGGATGATCGCCACCAAGACGACATCTCCTGGCCAATTCAGGTCGCCGATGCGCGCACCGACGGTTGGGCTGTTTGATGGCAAGGTCATCTCCACCAGATTGGTGGCACCCTCATGGAACGTCAGCAATCTGACAAGATCACCGACAGTGACGGCCTCCTCGACCAGAGCCGACATCAACCGTGGCGTAGAGACCGAGACATCGACCCCCCAGACTTCGTTGAACAGCCATTCGTTCTTGGGGTGATTGACCCTAGCCACAGTACGGGGTACGCCGAACTCGGTCTTCGCCAGCAACGACACCACCAAATTCACCTTGTCATCGCCAGTAGCGGCGATAGCCACATCGCACGTGTCAAGCCCGGCCTCTTCAAGCGACGACAACTCACAGGCATCGGCCAACAGCCACTCGGCCTCGGTCAGTGTCTCGGCCTTGATCTCGTGCGGATCCTTGTCGATCAGCAATACCTCATGCCCGTTCTCCACCAGCTCGGCGGCAATCGAACGTCCAACATTTCCGGCTCCGGCAATCGCTACGCGCATCGTCATGCCCCCTTCGGTGGAGAGCCGAAGATGTCCTCTACAGCAGCCAGCTTGACGTCTGCTACGGCCGCGTAGACAAGATCACCGTCTTGGAAAATACTGCCCCGCTTGGGCACCATTCCGGAGCCCATCCGGAACACGAAGGCAATACGCGCGCCTGTGGCTTCCTCCATTTGCTCGATCGTGCGGCCGACCCAGGCTCGATCAACGTGTACCTCAATGAGCCGCACGGATCCGGACGGGTCGCGCCACTGCGGCTCTGATCCGCTTGGCAACAAGCGCCGTAACACTTGATCAGAGGTCCAGCGTACGGTCGCGACGGTCGGAATCCCGAGCCGCTCGTATACCTCGGCACGGCCAGGGTCGTAGATCCGAGCCACCACGTTGTGCACGCCGAAGGTCTCGCGTACCACGCGGGCGGACAAGATATTGGAGTTGTCGCCACTCGACACCGCGGCAAAGCCCTCGGCGTCCTCGATACCGGCTTCGAGCAGCACCTCGCGATCGAAGCCGACACCACTTACAGTCTTGCCCGCGAAGTCCGGACCCAATCGGCGGAATGACTCTGGGTTGAGGTCGATTACCGCAACGGTGTGGCCCCGCTTCTCCAGGCTTCTTGCCAGGGTGGATCCCACCCGGCCGCAGCCCATGATCACGATGTGCACCCCGCTGAGTCTAATGAACGAGGCTGAGAACTTCCTGTTCAGCGATCGCTGCTGATCGGCGGCTGACTGCCACCGTTATGGCGGCGACACTAGGGTTTGCATTGTGGTGAATGTGGCCGACATCGGCAAGCGATTGCTGCTAGGTCGTAAGCTGCGCAGCACCCAGCTCCACGAGACACTGCTTCCCAAGCGGATCGCGCTCCCAGTCTTCGCATCCGACGCCTTGTCCTCGGTTGCCTATGCGCCGGACGAGATCTTTTTGACCCTGTCGCTAGCGGGCCTTGTCGCGTATTCCTACTCCTGGAAGATCGCCATCTTGGTTGCCGTCGTGATGCTCGTGGTTGTCGCGTCGTACCGGCAGAACGTTCACGCTTACCCGTCGGGCGGAGGCGACTACGAGGTCGCCACCGTCAACCTCGGGTCGAATGCTGGGCTTGCTGTTGGCTCGGCTCTCCTGGTGGATTACGTCCTGACCGTCGCAGTGTCGGTTTCATCAGGGGTGCAGAACGCCAAGTCAGCCTTTCCCACCCTGGACGGGCATGAGCAGTGGGCTGCGGCTGGAATCGTCGTCGTGTTGATGGCGCTCAACCTCCGGGGTGTGCGAGAGTCTGGCACCCTGTTCGCAATTCCCACCTACTGCTTCATGTTCGCCATTTTGGGCATGGTGGTCTATGGACTGTTCCGGATCCTGGTGGTTGGTGACCAGATCCAAGTCGACAGCGCACAGTACGGAATCGAGCCGGACCCGCAGTACGCAACCTTCGCTGGCTTCGCCATGATCGCACTGCTCGCTCGCACCTTCTCGTCGGGCTGTGCTGCGCTGACTGGGGTGGAAGCCATCTCCAACGGGGTGCCGGCATTCCGCAAGCCCAAGAGCAGGAACGCGGCAACGACCTTGTTGCTGCTCGGGGTGATCGCGGTGTCGATGTTGCTCGGTGTGGTTGTGTTGTCCAACCTGACTGGACTCAAGCTCATTGACCAGGGCCTCTCGCATTACACACTTAACGGCGAGCGGGTCGATGTGGTCGAACAAACTGCTATCGGGCAGCTGTCCGCCGCTGTCTTCGCGGACTTCAAACCGGCCTTCTATTTCGTCGTGGCGGCCACAATGCTGATCTTGTTCCTGGCTGCGAACACGGCCTTCAATGGGTTCCCTGTGCTCGGTTCGATCCTTGCTCGGGACGGCTTTCTACCACGCCAGCTCCATACCCGTGGCGACCGCCTCGCGTACAGCAACGGAATCCTCACGCTTTCTTTCCTTGCGATCGTGCTGATCATCGCGTTCGATGCCGACGTCACCGCGCTCATTCAGCTCTATGTCGTCGGCGTCTTTGTCTCGTTCACTGTCAGCCAGCTAGGCATGCTGCGGCACTGGACCCGTCACCTCAGAATCGAGAAGAACCCCGCCATACGCGGGCGAATGATTCGTTCTCGGGTGATCAACGCCATAGGACTGACAATGACTGCCACCGTGCTGGTCATCGTGCTGCTCTCAAAGTTCACCAAGGGCGCCTACATTGCGATCATCGCAATGGCCGTGATTTTTGCGATCATGAAGATGATCAGGCGGCATTATGAAGCGGTGGCCCGCGAGACTGCACTTGTTGAGGGTGAGGATCGGACCTTGCCGAGCCGGGTACGGGCCGTGGTGCTGGTCAGCAAGCTGCACAAACCCACGCTTCGGGCGCTCGCCTTTGCCAAGGCGGCTCGGCCCAGCAACCTGGAGGCCCTCACAGTTTCGGTTGATCAGGAAGAGACCGAACGGCTCGTCAAGGCTTGGGAGGACGCCGATACCGGGGTACCGCTCAAGGTAATCGCCTCGCCGTACCGGGAAGTGACAAATCCGATCATCGACTACGTCAAGAACCTGCGTCGCGAGAGCCCGCGTGACGTTGTGACGGTTTACATTCCGGAATACGTAGTCGGGCACTGGTGGGAGCAAATCCTGCACAATCAAAGCGCGCTGCGGCTCAAGGGCCGGCTGCTCTTCACGCCCGGTGTCATGGTGACCTCGGTGCCGTTCCACCTCGCGTCGTCGACCAAGGCCGAGCAACGCATCGAGCGTGAAACCGCTCAGGATAACGCCCGGCGGCAGCTGTATACCGGTTAGCAGGACGCACCTACCTAGAACTACCCGTGTTATCTTGACGTCAAGATAATTTCGTGACCTGTGGAGGGCTCATGAGTGTGAACAGTTTCGGTGCAAAGGCAACCCTCCAGGTGGGCGAGGAGTCGTACGAGATCTTCCGGCTCGATGCGGTAGACGGATCGGATTCGCTCCCGTACAGCCTCAAGATCCTGCTGGAGAACTTGCTCCGCACCGAGGACGGCGTGAACATCACTGCCGATGACATCCACGCGCTCGCCGGCTGGGACCCCGATGCGGAGCCCAGCAAGGAGATCCAGTTCACTCCGGCCCGAGTGATCATGCAGGACTTCACCGGCGTGCCATGTGTGGTCGATCTCGCGACGATGCGCGAGGCGATGGGGGAGATGGGTGGCGACCCGGCCAAGATCAACCCGCTGGCGCCGGCAGAGTTAGTTATTGATCACTCTGTGATCGCCGATGTCTTCGGTACCGCGGATGCATTCACCAGAAACGTCGAGATCGAATACAGCCGCAACCACGAGCGCTATCAGTTCCTGCGCTGGGGGCAAACCGCGTTCGACGATTTCAAGGTCGTTCCACCCGGTACGGGGATCGTGCATCAAGTCAACATCGAACATCTGGCCCGGGTGATCTTCTCCCACGAGGTCGAGGCAGCCGACGGCTCGGGACAGACCGAGCTGCACGCCTATCCCGACACCTGCGTCGGGACCGATTCCCACACGACGATGGTCAATGGTCTCGGCGTGGTCGGCTGGGGCGTTGGCGGGATAGAGGCCGAGGCGGCCATGCTCGGCCAACCCGTATCGATGCTTATTCCTCGGGTGGTGGGCTTCAAACTCTCGGGCGCACTCCGGGAGGGCACGACTGCAACTGATCTGGTGCTGACCATTACCGAATTGCTGCGACAGCACAAGGTCGTCGGGAAGTTCGTGGAGTTCTACGGACCGGGCGTCCCCGAAGTCCCGGTCGTGGACCGGGCAACGATTGGCAATATGAGTCCGGAGTACGGCTCCACGATCGCGATCTTCCCGATCGACGGCAAGACAACGGAATATCTGAAGCTCACTGGTCGCAGTGATCAGCAGATCGCTCTTGTCGAGACATATGCCAAGACCCAAGGTCTGTGGCACAGCAATGATCGTGAGCCAAGGTATTCGGAGTATCTAGAGCTTGATCTTGGAACGGTCCGTCCCAGCATTGCCGGACCGCGGCGGCCGCAGGACCGAGTGCTGGTGGCCCATGCCAAGCGCGGCTTCCGCGAGGCCCTACGGGACTTCGTCTCCGAAGAGGAACTGATCGGTTACGACGAGTCGGTGGATGAGTCTTTCCCGGCCTCAGACGTGCCAAGTCGTGGGGCGTTGTTCGGCGAGTCGCTGGCGCCGCATGAGTATGGCGAAGACGTGCCCGACGATATCGCCCGACCCAATAAGCAGGTCTCGGTGACGCTCAGCGACGGCACCTCATTCGATCTCGATCATGGTGCAGTGGTGATTGCCGCGATCACTTCCTGCACCAATACCTCCAACCCCAGTGTCATGATCGGCGCCGCGCTGCTGGCCAAGAAAGCAGTCGATCGAGGGTTGAGCCGCAAGCCATGGGTGAAGACCACGCTCGCACCCGGGTCCAAGGTCGTCAGCGATTATTACGACCGATCCGGCCTGACGCCCTATCTCGACAAGCTTGGGTTCAACCTGGTCGGCTACGGCTGTACTACCTGCATCGGCAACTCCGGACCACTGATCCCCGAAGTCAGCGCCGCCGTACACGAAAATGATCTTGCGGTGGTCTCGGTGCTGTCGGGGAACCGGAATTTCGAGGGCAGAATCAATCCCGACGTCAAAATGAATTACCTGGCCTCGCCGCCGCTCGTTGTCGCGTACGCGCTCGCCGGAACGATGGACATCAACCTCATGAAAGACTCGCTCGGCACTGACGAGCAGGGCGAGGATGTCTACCTTGCCGACATCTGGCCGACCGAGGCCGAGATCGACGACATCATTTCATCCGCAATCGGCGCGGAAATGTTTACCGAGTCCTATGCCGATGTCTTCGCAGGAGACGAGCAGTGGCAGTCCTTGCCAACGCCTGAGGGCAAGATCTTCGCCTGGGATCCGGACTCTACATATGTTCGGAAGCCGCCCTACTTCGAGGGCATGCCGACCGAGCCGGCACCGGTCAACGACATCACAGGCGCCCGGGTCCTGCTCAAGCTGGGCGACTCGATCACCACGGACCATATTTCTCCCGCCGGATCGATCAAGCCGGATTCCCCCGCTGGTCAATACCTGTCCGAGCACGGTGTGGAGCGGCGAGATTTCAACTCCTATGGATCCCGGCGTGGCAACCACGAGGTCATGATTCGCGGGACGTTTGCCAACATCCGGCTACGGAACCAGCTGGCGCCGGGAACCGAGGGCGGGTTTACCCGCGACTTCACAGCGACAGATGAAGCGGTAACCACCGTCTACGAGGCCTCTCAGCACTACCTGGGGGCGGGAACGCCGTTAGTGGTGCTTGCTGGCAAGGAGTACGGATCTGGTTCCTCACGTGACTGGGCCGCGAAGGGAACCGCCCTGCTCGGCGTGAAAGCGGTGATCGCCGAGTCGTACGAGCGAATTCACCGGTCCAACCTCATCGGTATGGGGGTGCTGCCGTTACAGTTTCCAGAGGGAGAGAGCGCCAGCTCGCTGGGCCTGACCGGCGAAGAGAGCGTCGACATCGTCGGAGTCAGCGAACTCAACGAAGGCCGTACGCCCCAGACCGTGAAGGTCCGCGCCGATGATGTCAGCTTCGACGCGCTGGTGCGGATCGACACACCAGGAGAGGCGGACTACTACCGCGACGGCGGAATCATGCAGTACGTGCTGCGGTCATTGCTCAAGAAGTAGTCGCCCTTCCGAAGTGGTCGGGCCCCCAGTGGGCCAGCCGACGCAAGGAACCTTGGAGACCAGCGAATTCGTGTTGCTGTCGTGGTGACAGCCGCTCGAGCTCGCCGAGCAATCGAGATCCTCGTCGCGACAGCCTTGCTTACGCTTGCGGGCTGCTCACTCGTCGGTACCTCAGCTGCTCCATCGGAGAAGTTCGGCGACTTTTCCGTCGGCGAATTCGGCGGTATCGATGGCCGCCAGATCATCTTGTACGTACGCGCAGACGGCATAGCGCTACTGGTCTCACGCATGCCGGCCGCCGGTCGGTTGAGCGATCAAGATATGAATCGGCTGCAGACACTGCTGACCTCCAAGCAGTTCCGGCAGGAGGTAGCGCGAGAGGCTGAACGGAGGGCAAAATCGCCGGCGCCGGTGTGCTCAGACCAGATCACGACCGAGGTCACCATGGGCAACCTCTGGATGAGCCGCACCGGCCCTTGCGGCACCGAAGCCTCACCCGCACCGGCATTCGAGGAGATCATCAGCATTGTCACTCCCGCTATGCACGGAGACTTCGACGGACCACTCGATACGCCTGAGTCACCGTTGCGCGCCATGCGACTGCAGCGCCTACCGGTCCAAGATCAACCGCGTACACGATCAAGATCAATGCGGCTGCTCGTGCCATGATCATGATCGAGGGCCGTACATCTGAACTGCATGAATTGTCGAACCAACAACGTGACACGCTGCGGCTGCTCCAGGCACGCCTAACCGAGACGCCGGCCGTGCCATGTACATCGCCGGCGCACTATCAGCTGCATATCGACACTGCGTCCAAAGGTTCTGGGTCCAAAGGTTCTGGGTCCAAAGGTTCTGGCCCGGCGGTCGCTGGTCCAGACTGCGGATTTCCACAGCGGCAACCCGAGATTCGCGCCTTAACCGTATTGCTGGAGAACGCCTTTGGCGTCTAATCACGGCCGCGACTTAGCCTTGACGGGTGGGCGTCTGGAACGATCGCGTGTTTGTCCCGGTTATGGACCGCGTGCTGCGAACGCCCGATGTGAATGCCCGCCGCGCGAAGCTCTGTCAAGGCCTGTACGGTCGCGTGCTCGAGATTGGCTTCGGGACCGGCCTCAATCTTCGCCACTATCCGGCCGGGGTGACCGAGATTATGGTTGTCGAGCCCTCGGCTAAGGCCATGCGGGTCGCCGAGCCACGAAAGGCGGTCATCTCCATACCGGTCAAACAAGTCGGCCTGGATGGTGCGGAGCTGGATTTGCCAGACGACTCAGTGGACTGCGTGCTGTCCAGCTACACGTTGTGCACCATTCCGGACGTAGAGTCCGCACTTCTAGAGGTCCGTCGGGTGCTCAAGCCAGAAGGTGCGCTGCATTTCTTGGAGCACGGGCGGGCGCCGACCGAATCCGTACGCCGTTGGCAGCGCCGGCTACATCCGGTACACAGCCGTATCGCGGCGGGTTGCCATCTCGACCGGCCGATCGATGACCTGATCAGCAACGCCGGGTTGATCATTCGCGAGCTGGAGACGGGGTACGGCCAGGGGCCGCGGCCGTTCAGCTATCTGTACCGCGGTCGGGCCCAACCTCAGTCGGCCTCGTAACCAAGAGCCGCCTTGATCTTCGCCGCGTACTCCTCAATTTCACCTGCACCGTAGCGAGTTCGCGGCCAGAAAAACCCTCTGAGGCCATCGCCCTTAGTCCGCGGCACGACGTGGATATGCAGGTGGGGAACCGACTGGCTGACCACATTGTTGATCGCCACGAACGTTCCCTGAGCTCCGAGGGCATCGACCAGAGCACTGGCAATCTCCTGAGCGACCGTCAGAAGTGGCTGCATCAAGGTCTGCGGCAGATCCAACAACGTGTCGACGTGCTCCAGCGGGGCGATGAGGACATGACCCTTGAAGACCGGTCGATGATCAAGGAACGCGACTACATCGTCGGTGCGAAGGACAACCGCAGCCTCAATATCGCCGCGGCCGATCTGGCAGAACACGTCGTCGCTCACCGGCACGAGACTAGCTGCAATTCCGCATTGCGAATCGCCGAAGTCTTGGGATCGGGATCGAACGCGAGTTCGATTATCATTTCTATATGAGCTCGCCCGCGTATGCACCACCAGGGTGGCCAAGCCAGGTGCGACCGCCGGGAGCACCCGGTTGGGAGGCCACCGCGATCGCATTCCTGTTGGATTGCTGCCCGGCGGATTTTCGTGCCTATCGAGTTCTGCGCGACCATCCGGTCGTATTGGCGCAGTTCGCGCTGCACTTTGTCAACGGCCAGCAAGAAGCCTCGGAGCGTGGTCTGGCCGAGGTTCGTACCAGCCTGAGCGAGTACGTCGCGCCAGACATCGTCGAAGCGGCCGCCCAGGCTTGGCTGGAACAAGGCGCGCGGCTGGTCCGGACCCGTCGGGCCGTGGCGCTGATTGAGGAGGCGTTGCACGGCCGCGCCTTCGTACCAAAGCTGTGAGATGCCTGAGCGCTGACGTGCGTTGGGCCACACTACAGATGTTCGGAGGATGTGAACACGTAAACTCAGGCCCATGTCGTCTGCCCCCTACGGACTGTTGAGCGCAATTTCGAGCCCACAGGACCTTCGGGATCTGACAACAGATCAGCTTAAAGAACTCAGCCTTGAGATCCGCTCCTTTCTGATCGAACACGTCTGCCAGACCGGGGGCCATCTCGGACCCAACCTCGGAGTAATCGAGCTCACCGTCGCGGTGCATCGAGTCTTCGATTCGCCGCGCGATCCGATCATCTTTGACACCGGCCACCAAAGCTACGTACACAAGATCCTGACCGGCCGCCAAGATCAATTTCCAACGCTGCGGCAGCGCAACGGGCTGTCGGGGTATCCGAGCCCGGAAGAGTCCGACCACGACTGGGTGGCGAACTCGCATGCCTCCACGGCGCTGTCCTACGCCGACGGCTTGGCAAAGGCCATCCGGCTGCAACGCAGGCCAGGCACGGTAGTCGCATTCGTCGGCGATGGTTCGTTGACCGGTGGGATGGCATGGGAGGCACTGAATAACATTGCGGCCTCCGACGACCTGCCGCTGGTCATCGTGGTGAACGACAACGGTCGGTCCTATACACCGACAGTTGGGGGACTGGCGCGTTATCTGAGTGGGCTCCGCACCAATCCGCGCTACGAGCAAGTGCTGGATCTGGTGAAACGCAGTGTTAGTCGCGCGCCGCTGGTGGGCAACGTCGCATACGACATCCTGCACGGCATCAAGATCGGATTGAAAGACATGCTGGCGCCGCAGGGCATGTTCTCTGACCTGGGTCTGAAATATGTCGGGCCGATCGATGGTCACGACGTCATAGCAGTCGAGCGAGCGCTGCAGCAGGCGAAACAGTTTGGCGGACCCGTGGTCGTACATTGCCTTACCCGGAAAGGCAACGGCTTCAAGGCCGCCGAGAACCACGAGGAGGACCGCTTCCACGCGGTCGGCAAGATCAACGCCGAGACAGGTGAGGCTCTTGGAGGCGCCCCGGGTCAAACCTGGACCGATGTGTTCTCTGAGGAGCTGCTGCGGCTAGGCGGTGCCGACGAGCGAGTCGTCGCCATCACAGCAGCGATGGTGTATCCCACCGGACTGCACCGATTTGCCAAGGCCTTCCCGGAGCGCTGCTTCGACGTCGGCATCGCCGAACAGCACGCGGTCACGTCGGCGGCTGGTCTGGCGCTGGGTGGCTTTCATCCCGTGGTGGCCGTGTATTCCACCTTCCTGAATCGCGCCTTCGACCAGGTGTTGATGGACGTCGCACTGCATAAGTGCGGTGTCACCTTCGTGCTTGATCGAGCCGGAATCACCGGACCCGATGGGGCCAGTCATCACGGGATGTGGGACATGTCGATCTTGTCGTTGGTGCCAGGACTGAAGCTCACCGCGCCCCGCGATGGCACGCGACTACGTGAGGCATTGGCGCGATCCTTGGCCATCGACGATGCGCCGAGTGTGATCAGGTTCGCCAAGGATCAGGTGCCGGCCGATCTTGCCGCCGTCGACCAGCTGAACGGGATGGACATTCTGGTGAGCACCGAGCAACCCCGGGTCCTGGTCGTAGGCATCGGTCAGCTCGCGGCTACAGCCATTGCGGTCGGGCGACGGCTATCCGATCAGGGGATCGGTGTAACGGTCGTTGATCCTGTGTGGGCGCTGCCGATCAATGCGGCGCTGATCACACTCGCTGCTGATCATGATCTAGTGATCACGATCGAAGACAACGGCGTTGTTGCTGGCTACGGTGCCCGACTGGCTCAAGAGCTGCGCGCGGCCGGAGTTCAGACTCCATTCAAAGAGTTCGGCATCCCGCAGGAGTTTTTGCCGCATGGGAGCCGGTCTGAACTGCTGACGGAGATTGGGTTGACTTCGCAGACCATCGCCAGGTACGCGGTCGAGGCAGTGGCAAAGGCCGATGCCGCGCAGGAACAGCCGAATGCCGAGGCTGACGCGGACCGCTGAGCCTGCGCCTTAAGTGCGGTCAGACCTTGACTAGAAGCGCGTCAATCAGGAGCAAGTCCAGCAGCCGACGCATGTCGGCCACATCGCTGGTCAGCACCAGATCGCCGTCTTGGGCAAGCAGCGCGACATGCGCGTCGACTACGTCGCGGGTTCTGCTCGTCCCCAACAACTCGCCGGCTTGCAGACCTGCAACTCTGTCGAGCGCTTTGACCTCAATGCTCTGCAGCAGCCTCGCAAGATTGGCCTGTCGCGATCCGCTACGCCACACCTGGCCCACAACGGCCGCGCTCGTCACAACCCGATCGTTGCGGAACGTCGAAAACTCAAGGATCGAACGGACTCGCTGATCCCGCCGCTCAATGGCAACCAAGGCGCCGGCATCGAGGACAACAGCCACCCCTTAGCTCGCCAGTCGTCCGGACGCCTTCGACCTAATCTTCGCTTCGGCCTCCGCGAACAGCCGTTCCGCCGCGGCCAGTTCCTCCTCGGTCAGCGGTCCATCCTCCGCTTCCCAAGCGTCTAGCGCTTCGCGTAATCGGTGGTTACGCAATCGTGCCTCGATGGCGTCGCCGACCCAGCTGGATACGCTAACGCCCAGGTCACTAGCTGCTTGGCGAACCTCCCGTGCGATTTCCGGATCCACGGTCACGGATAGCCGATCAACGGTCATATGACCATCTTACGCACACGATCGTGTGCATGCGCGTGATCTATGTCGGGACACTCGCCACACCGAGAGGCAAGAATCGGCGGCCCAGCATCCGCTCGGAGATGCCCTCGTGATCCAGGTACGGTGTAATGCCGCCGAGATGGAACGGCCAACCGGCACCCAAGATCATGCAGAGGTCAATATCCATCGGCGCAGCGACCACTTCCTCCGACAGCATCAGGCCGATTTCGGATGCCAGCGCGTTGAGCGCCCGTTCACGTACCTGTGCTGCGGTGCTCCATCGATGGCCCAGCATCAAAAGCTTCTGTGTCTCCTCGCCGACGTAGGGCTTGCCTTCCGGCGTCCATTCATAGATCCCCGGTCTGCCCGCGGCCACCAGTGCCTGCAAGTTGGGTGAGACCGGGAAGCGATCACCGAAGGCGGCATGCAGATTCTCAACGACGTGGAGGGCCACGGCAGGGCCGACCAACTGGAGCAGCACGTACGGCGACATCGGCAAGCCCAGAGGTCGCAGTGCGGCATCGGCAACCTCGACCGGTGTACCCTCATCGACTGCAGCAAAGATCTCCGCCATGAGTCGCAGCAGCACCCGGTTGACCACGAAGCCAGCTGCATCCTTGACCAGCACGCCGTTCTTCTTCAGCGTCTTCGCGACCTGAAACGCCGTGGCGAGAGTTTCATTGTCGGATGCCGGACCGCGGATGATCTCAACCAGC
>Ga0307416_100000079_pt1 | contig 70731 bp, 75 predicted proteins | sample DK1Cmetagenome_2_FD_203821 | JGI IMG/M metagenome (GOLD analysis project Ga0307416, IMG submission 203821) | Maize rhizosphere microbial communities from greenhouse at UC Davis, California, United States - DK15-C-3 | ecosystem: Host-associated > Plants > Roots > Rhizosphere > Soil | place...
GTTCTCCTCGGTCGACATACGACCCGGTATGCCTCCCTCGTCGGGCCTTGCGATGCACGCACCTGAACGACGCTAAGCGTAAAGAGACTTGGGAGACGCGACACTAGTCTCAGGCCTGGATGACCACCGGGATGATCATGGGCCGCCGGCGATGAGTATCGCTGACCCACTTACCGAGCTGCCGCCTGATCACCTGCTGCAGTCGATAGGAATCATCCACCCCTTCCTGCAGCGCTGCCTCTAGCGCGGACACGATGAGGGGGCGTACGTCGTCGAACACCGTGTCATCCTCGACGAAGCCGCGGGCGTGAATATCTGGGCCGCTCACAATCTTTGAGGCGTGGGTGTTGACTACCACGACAACCGTAATGAAGCCTTCCTCACCGAGGATCCGACGGTCGCTCAATGCCAGCTCGGAGATGTCGCCGATCGTCTGACCGTCGACGAAGACGTAGCCGGCGTCGACTTTGCCGACGATTCTTGCCTTGCCAGCTTCTACATCGACGACCATGCCGTCCTCGGCGATGATCGTCCGTTCCGCTGGAACACCGGTCGCGATTGCCAGGTCGCCATTGGCCGTCAGGTGTCGGATCTCCCCATGCACCGGCATGACGTTGCGGGGCCGGATGACGTTGTAACAGAACAGCAGCTCGCCGGCACTGGCGTGTCCAGACACGTGAACGAGGGCGTTACCCCGGTGCACGACATGGGCGCCGAGGCGAGTGAGGCCGTTGATCACTCGATAGATCGCACTCTCGTTGCCCGGAATCAGCGAGCTGGCCAGCACCACGGTGTCACCGCTCTTTAGCTGAATCACCGGGTGCTCACGGTTCGCCATTCGCGACAGGGCGGACAACGGCTCGCCTTGCGATCCGGTGGAGATGATCACGACATCCTCGGGTGGATAGTCCTCAATGTCGCGTTGCTCGATCAAGGTATTGCGAGGAATCTTGAGAAAGCCTAGTTCCCGGGCGACGGTCATGTTGCGAACCATGGACCGTCCGACGTAAACCACCTTCCGCTGGTGGGCGACCGCGGCATCAAAGACCTGTTGCACCCGGTGCACGTGGGAGGCGAAACAGGCCACGATCACACGCTGCCGACTGGCCGCAAATACCCGCTCCAGCGCTGGGCTGATGTCTCGCTCGGGGGTCGTGAAGCCGGGAACTTCAGCATTGGTCGAGTCGATCATGAGCAAATCGACGCCCTCGGCACCGAGTCGCGCGAAGGCCCGCAGGTCCGTGATTCGTCCGTCCAGCGGCAATTGATCCATTTTGAAGTCGCCGGTGTGCAAGATCAGGGCCGCCGGTGTGCGTACAGCGACTGCTAGGGCATCGGGAATCGAGTGATTGACTGCAATGAACTCGCATTCGAACTTTCCCACCGCAATCTTGTCGCCATCGGTGACAACCTGCTGAGGGACGTTTCGCAGTTGGTGCTCCCGCAGCTTCTCAGCCAGCAACGCAAGAGTCAGTTTTGATCCGATGATCGGGATATCGGGTCGCTGGCGCAGCAAGTACGGCACGGCACCGATGTGGTCTTCATGTCCGTGGGTCAGCACTAAGCCGATGACATCGCTCAAACGTTCGCTGATCGCATCGAAGCCCGGCAAGATCAGGTCGACGCCGGGATGATCGTCTTCGGGAAACAACACTCCGCAGTCGATGAGCAGCAGCTGGCCGTCGAACTCGACAACGGCCATGTTGCGACCCACATCACCCAATCCGCCCAATGACACGATGCGCATTGCGTTGGGGGCCAACAAGGGGGGAATCTGCAAGCTACCGGCGGCCACGGGAGGAAAGGGTACCGCCATATAGCATCGCGCCCGTGGCAGCAGCTTCCGGTGAACCCATCGCGGCCTCCGTCCGGCTCGCCTGGCCCGCCGAGGCGAGCAGCCTGGCCGAGCTGCAGCGCCGGTCGTGGGCCACACAATGGCCAGCCGATCTTGCGGAGTTGATGCTGAGCTCCGTGTCGCTGGACGCGATGATCGAATCCTGGCGTGCGGCAATCGAACGACCGCCAGAAGCAAGATTTCGGGTTCTGGTGGCGACAGACGGCACGCGGGTCGTGGGGTTCGCCACCACTATGCCGAGCCAGGACGACGATGCCGACCCAAGCGAGGAGGGTGCCATCGATGTATTCGTGGTGGACCCGCCGGCTCAGCACCAGGGCCATGGATCCCGGCTGTTGAATGCCTGCGCGGACACGCTGCAGGCCGACGGCTTTTCGCGAGCGACCTGCTGGGTGAATGCAGCCGACGACAAGCTCCGCAGGTTTCTCACCGGAAGCGGCTGGGCCGCTGACGGGGCTAGTCGGGAGGTTGGATCCGATGACGAATCCGTGCGCCTCAAACAGATTCGACTCCACACCAGCCTTCAGGCGAGCAAGTAATGCCGAGCTGCTAGGACGACACCGCCAGATTGTCGCCAACCAGGTCGAGATGTAGGCCGTCTTCGGCTGCGGCGATTCTGGTGACCGTCATGCCGAGCGGCATCCCCTTGAGGGGGATTGGGTTGAGCAGCGCCGCCAACAATGCCTGAGAGGTGAACTCCGGCAGGTTCACTCCCGCAACCGAGATTTTGGCATCGCTCAACGTCATCGTCTGCTCTTTGACGTTGAGTCGTGGCGTGCCACTGACCACGGCCTCAACATCTCGTCCGAGGACAGTTGTCTTCATTACAAGCTCCACCCGACCGTCGGTGCTGTAGGTCATTGGTGCATCGGCGAGCGAGGAAAGCTTGTCATAACCCAGCAGTGCAGTGCCTTCGGCATGCGTGATCTTCATCGTCTTGAACCAGTCGTTGGTCACAACGTCATTGAGAAACACATCGGCGTGGGCCAAGGCCAGCAAGGCGTCATTCGTCACACCGAGCTGATCGGCCACGATATGGACTCGATCGATCGAGCGGGATGCGATCTGAGTAACAAACGGGAAGCCTTCGATGTCGACCTGAGGCAGCTGCGGCGTCCCTAAGCGCGGCTGCAGCACTGTGGCAGCCTTCACCTCAGCACGGTGCTGGGCGAACCGATCGCCGAAGTACAGGCCAGCGCCCACGAGCACAACAGCCAGGAAAATGATCAATATCGCGACCAGCGGAGAGGCCCATTCGAGACGGCCCCGCAACCGGTTCATCTCACCCGATCCCAAGAATGGGTTCGATTCCCACCGTCAACCCGGGCCGACTGCTGATTGCGCGAACCGCAGCGAGGACTCCCGGCATAAACGAGACCCGATCAAGAGAATCATGGCGGATCGTCAAAGTCTCACCCTCGGCGCCGAACAACACTTCTTGATGTGCGACCAGACCTCGCAACCGGACCCCGTGCACTCGGATCCCGTCGACCTGAGCACCTCGGGCGCCGGGAAGTTCCTGGACCGTTGCATCCGGTGGTGCTGCGAGCGCAGCGGAGGTACGCGCAACCGCGATGCGGCGAGCTGTGTTCGCCGCGGTGCCTGAAGGCGCATCGGCCTTGTCGGGATGATGCAGCTCAATCACCTCGACGCTCTCGTAGAACGGCGCGGCTTGCTCGGCGAAGCGCATCATGAGCACTGCTCCGATGGAGAAGTTCGGTGCTACTAACACGCCGGTGCCGTCGTGTTCCGCGAGAGACTTACTGATCTTCTCTAGGCGTTCCCCGGTGAATCCAGTGGTGCCGACGACGGTGTGGATGCCCTGATCGATACACCAAAAGATGTTGTCCATGACCGCGTCAGGATGGGTGAAGTCCACGACCACCTCTGCAGCCTCGGCTGGCGTGCGCTCATCTCCAAGATCAATCGCGGCAACCAGCTCTAGATCGGCGGCGGACTGCACGGCACGGCATACTTCGGCACCCATCCGGCCACGGGCACCGAATACTCCGACCCTGGTCATCGACGACCACCTTTCGAGTTGTCAGCCTCTCAGCAGGTTATAGCCAGCTGGAGTGCCGACACCTCGATCTTCTACCACCGGGAAAGTATTGACTCGATTCCCCGAGCCGACACCCGAGCGCCGGCAACAGCTAACGTCGGTGAATGGCTGAACAAGAGCTCGGCCTCCGCGCGTACCTCTTCGGCAGTTACTTGATCGAAGCGATGCAGCAGATCATCAAGTGTGCGCCCGTCGCCAAGTACGGCGTTGACGCCAAGGCGGCTCATACGGCTACCCGCGCCGTCGTAGGAGAGTGCGGTTTGACCGCGCATCTGGCCCTTGGCTCGTACGAGCTCCTCGACTGTGACGCCGTGCTCCGCAACCTCGGCGAGCGTAGCCCGTACCAGCTGCAAGATCGACGACATTTTGCCTGGGGCACACTGCCATTCCACGCTCCACAAACCGGCATCGGAGTAGGCGGTCTCGCCAGCATCGATGCTGTAGGTCAGTCCGCGCCGTTCTCGTATCTCGACGAATAATCGGGAGGCCATGCCACCTCCGATGATCAACGAGAGCAGGCCAAGCGGATAACGGCGTGGATCAAAAATGCCCGGGCTGGAGAATGCCAGCACCGCGCTGCACTGCTCTAGCGGTAACCGATGCATGATCAGCGCGTCACGGCCTTGAAGCTCTCTGCCCTTGATCATTATGGGGGCTGGTCGTGCCGGCTCTGGCACCGCTGAATGACCATCAAAGGCAGCAAGCCGCTCGACCAGTCGGTCATGATCAACCTTCCCGGCGGCGGCAACAATCAGCGAGTCGGGACGATAATGCCGTTTCCAGTGCTGCACGATTTGGGGCCTGCCGAGGGTGGCAACCGAGCCACGGGATCCGATCACTGCCCGCCCGAGCCCGGACTTGCCGAAGATCGCCGCTGCTGCGGCTTCAGCGGCCAGCTCGGTCGGATCGTCGGCGTGCATAGAAATCTCATCCAAGATCACGGCCCGCTCCGCGTCGATATGCTCTGGGGTCATCAGTGAGTTAGCGATCATGTCGGTCAAGACGTCGACAGCCAGCTCTGAATCTGTGTGCAATACCCGAACGTAGAAGCAGGTGTGCTCCTTGGCCGTGTAGGCATTGAGCTCGCCACCGACTGATTCGATCGCTGCCGAGATCTGTTCCGCGGTACGCCTGGATGTGCCCTTGAAGAGCAGGTGTTCCAGGAAGTGGGAAGCACCGTGCAGTCGCTGAGTCTCATGCCGCGAGCCAACGGAGGCAAAGATCCCGATGGAGTAGGTGTTGGTCGATCGGATGTCTTCGGTAACGACCTGCAGGCCGCCCGGCAGCACCATACGTCGCACCGCGCCGTCCAGGTGTGGCATGCGTCGGCGGGGCCGGCCGCGGGGAACCAGGGGCATTGGCGCTGAGCGTGGGTAGACCGCTAGGCCGAAACCGTCTCCTCTACCACTGGGATCAACGACAGCTTGCCCCGATCATCGACCTCGTTGATCTCTACCTGGAGCTTCTGTCCGACACTGAGCACGTCCTCCACATTCTCAACGCGCTGGCCACCGGAGAGCGGACGCATCTTCGAGATGTGTAACAGACCGTCCTTGCCCGGTAGTAGCGAGACGAAGGCGCCGAACGCGGTGATCTTGACGACCGTGCCGAGATAACGCTCGCCCTTCTCTGGCTGTGTCGGATTGGCAATCGCGTTGATCATGGCACGGGCTGCCTCGGCCTTGTCGGCGTGATCGGCACCTACATAGATCGTGCCGTCGTCCTCGATGGTGATCTCCGCGCCGGTGTCGTCCTGCATCTGATTGATCACCTTGCCCTTAGGGCCGATGATCTCGCCGATCTTGTCGACCGGGATTTTCATGGTGATGATCCGCGGGGCGTATGTGCTCATCTCGTCGGGCCCGTCGATTGCCTCCTTCATAACGTCGAGGAGGGTGTTGCGAGCGTCCTTCGCCTGGTTCAGCGCATCTGCCAGTACCGAGGCCGGCACGCCGTCCAACTTGGTGTCCAGCTGCAATGCGGTGATGAAGTCGCGGGTACCGGCGACCTTGAAGTCCATGTCGCCGTATGCGTCCTCGGCCCCGAGGATGTCGGTTAATGCGACATAGCGCGTCTGTCCATCCACGGTGTCCGATACCAGTCCCATCGCAATGCCGGCGACCGGCGCGCGCAGTGGTACCCCGGCGTTGAGCAGGGCAAGCGTCGAGGCGCAGACCGAACCCATCGAGGTTGAGCCATTCGAGCCGAGCGCCTCGGAGACCTGTCGGATCGCGTACGGAAACTCCTCACGTGCGGGCAGCACTGGAACCAGCGCACGTTCAGCTAACGCGCCATGACCGATCTCACGCCGCTTGGGTGAGCCGACCCGGCCGGTCTCGCCGGTGGAGTAGGGCGGGAAGTTGTAGTTGTGCATGTAGCGCTTCGTGGTCTCGGGTGCGAGCGTGTCGAGCCTCTGTTCCATGCCCAGCATGTTCAGCGTTGAGATACCGAGGATCTGGGTTTCGCCGCGCTGGAAGAGCGCTGAGCCATGAACGCGCGGTACGACGCCGACCTCGCAGGACAGCGTCCGGATATCGGTAATGCCACGACCGTCGATGCGTATCTTGTCGGTCAAGATTCGCTGCCTGACGACCTTCTTAGTCAGCGCTCGGTATGCGCCGGTGATCTCCTTCTCTCGGCCCTCGAACCGAGGAGCCAGGCGCTCAACGATCGAGTTCTTGAGTGTGTCGGCCGCCTGCTCGCGGGAGTGCTTGTCGGCGATAGAGAGGACCTCGGTTAGTTCCGCGGTGGCGGTCTCGGCGACAGCGTCGTACACATCATCGGCGTAGTCGACGAAAACCGGGAAGTCAGCGGTGACCTTTTCAAACTTGGCAGCAAGCTCGGCCTGGGCCTCACACAATGCGCGGATGAACGGCTTGGCCGCCTCCAGGCCGCTGGCCACGACATCTTCGGTCGGGGCTGTTCTGCCACTCTGAACAAGATCCCAGGTATGCTCTGTTGACTCTGCTTCCACCATGGAAATGGCCACATCGCCAGAGTCAGTTACTCGACCAGCGACGACCATGTCGAATGTGGCCGTCTCAAGCTGATCTACGTCGGGGAAGCCGATCCAGCGGTCTTCGATCAGGGCGACGCGTACGCCGCCAACCGGGCCGCTGAAGGGCAAGCCGGCAAGCTGCGTCGACAATGAGGCCGCGTTAATGGCGACGACGTCGTAGACCTTGTTCGGGTTCAGCGCCATCACGGTGACAATGACTTGGACTTCATTGCGCAGACCCTTGACAAAGCAGGGCCGCAGTGGGCGGTCAATGAGCCGGCAGGTCAGGATCGCGCCCTCCGAAGGGCGGCCTTCGCGGCGAAAGAAGGAGCCGGGAATCCGGCCGAGAGCGTACATGCGCTCCTCGACATCGACTGTTAGCGGGAAGAAGTCGATCGCCTCACGTGCCTTACTCTGTGCCGTCGTGGCCGACAACACCATAGTGTCCTCGTCGAGATAGACGGTGGCCGATCCGGCCGCTTGCCGGGCCAGTAGGCCCGACTCGAACCGGATGACATGGCGGCCAAAATCGCCGTTGTCGATAACGGCTTCACTGAATTGAAGATCTGGTCCCTCCACGGGAATCCTTTCTCTGGCACTGACACAGGGCCAATGCCTAAACATGGATCGCATCCGAGATGAGGCTCGACGCGGCGCGGGAGCGTAGCCCGCGTCAGTCCCCGAGCTGTGGAGGCCGGTCTTCGATCGAGGTCTGCGGGCCAGAGCAAGACGCCCCTCCCGAAAACCACTACCGAGGACCGAGTCTCTCCCCTCGTCGAGCATCTGGTTCGAGATGCGATCTCGAACGTGTTAGTGGTCTATTGAGTTGTGGTCAGCGACGCAGTCCGAGACGCTCGATGAGCGACCGATATCGCTCGATGTCGGTCTTGGCTACGTAATTGAGAAGCCGGCGGCGCTGGCCGACCAGCAACATCAGGCCGCGCCTGCTGTGGTGGTCGTGCTTGTGCTCTTTGAGGTGCTCTGTGAGATGCGCTATCCGATTAGTAAGGATTGCGACCTGGACCTCAGGAGAACCCGTGTCACCTTCGTGCGTCGCGTACTCGTCAATGATCTTCTTTTTGGTTTCAGCATCGATCGACACTGACGTTCTCCTCTCGGTTTCCCGCTGCGCGGCGCCCCCGATGCCCTCTCGGGATATTTCACGCGGTGTGAGTTGGGAGCTCTTTGGAATCCGCGGCCGGTCAAACGGCGCGGCCAATCTACCAGCGCTGGCCCGGTGCCAGCGAATTACGCGTTGTCCCTAGCGAACCAGCGCCGCTAAGCTCCGCCGTCCGTCGAGGCCGCGCAGCTCGAACTCGCCACGGTCGGCAAACATGATTCCGGAGCCTGAGAGCAGGTCACGGACAGTGGTAGAGACGAGGACCTCACCCGGCTGCGCGACGCCGAGGATGCGCGCCGCAGCATGCACCGCAATCCCTCGCACTTCGTCGGCTTGAAGCTCGACCTCCCCGGCGTGGACCCCGGCGCGAGCTGTGAGGCCGTGGGCGCTGGAGACGTCGATCATCGCCGCTGCACCGCGGACGGCCCGGGCCGGACTGTCGAAGAGGACGAAGAAGCCGTCTCCGGTCGTCTTGGCCTCGCGTCCGCCGAAGCGCTCGATCTCGGTGCGCACAGCCTCATTGTGTTCGGCGAGCAGCAGGCGCCACTGGGCGTCGCCGATGCGGTTCAGCGTCTCGGTTGACCCACACAAGTCGGTAAAGACGAGGGTGGTAAAGATGCGATCAGAGATCTCCTGCGGCGACCTCGCGAAAATCCGGCGACCTGCCCAGTCGATCGACACCCACGGTTCGTCGCCGATGACCCACGCGTCGTGACCGGGCGGGATTTCGAAGGCGTCGCCGCCCATGACCTCAAGTGTCGCGCCGTCGGTCATCTCGACATGTAGATGACCCGACACCACATAGCCAAGATGGTGCACTCGGCAGCTCTCAGTACCAACGATCGGCTTGACATGTTGGGACCACCGCCAGCCTGGCTCAAACACCGCGCGCCCGACCGCCAGCTCGCCCAGCTCGACGAGCTCGATTCGAGCCTTTTCGACCTTCCGGACCTCGTCCGGACGGTCGAAGCGCTTGCGACGCAGTTCCACGGACAGATCGTACGAATCGGAGCCAGCGGGCGGGCCTTCAGGCTGCATGCAGCAGATGCCGCGCCTGCTCGACGTCGGCATGCATCTGCTTGATCAACGCTTCCTTGCCCGCATACTTCACTTGGCCGCGCAATCTGGCATAGAAATCGATCGCGATTTCGACGTCATATAGCTCGAGATCATCGCGATCGAGCACATAGGCCTCCACCCGGCGTTCCATGCCATCAAATGTGGGATTTGTACCGACCGAGATGGCCGCCGGCCAGCGCGGTGCGGAAGGTACATCGAGTCTGGTTACCCACCCCGCGTAAACACCGTCGGCCGGCACTGCCATGCCCGGAGGTACGCGGACATTGGCCGTCGGAAATCCCATCTCGCGACCCCTGTGGTCACCGCGAACGACAACTCCTGAAAACCGGAAGACGTTATCGCTCAGCTCGCGGACCCGGCCGAAATCACCCTCAGCTACCGCGTGCCTGATGAGCGTAGAAGAACTCGGCAGGGTGCCATCGGTAACCAGGGGCACCGGCTGAACTTTAAACTCCCCTGCCCCAAGCTCAGCCAAGGTCGAAACATCGCCAGCCGCCCGAAAACCGAACCGGAAATTCTCTCCGACAACGATCCGCGCAGGATGCAGTGGACGGAGCACGGTGTCAACAAACTGCGCCGGACTCCAGCCAGCGACCTCGGGGGTGAAATTGACGACAACGACGTCGTCTACGCCGGCTTTGCGAAGCAACTCTTTACGACGGTCCAACGAAGTAAGCAAGGGTGGAGCTTGATCGGGACGAATGACCGACATCGGGTGCGGCCAGAATGTCACCCCAACGACGCGTGCTCCAGGCTCTGATGCACGGGCAGTATGGATGAGCTCGACATGGCCGCGATGGACGCCATCGAAGTTGCCGATCACCACGACGGTCGGCTTACTCATTCCATACGCCTCCTAGTCCGCCTGATCGCAACTCGAACAGTTAAGCAGACAAGGCAATCGACTCGCGGTATGCGGAGTGACTCGCGTTACCGGCGACCGATCACATAGAAGCGCGATTTATGTAAAACTATCCGGGCACACACGCATGAACCAAGCTCGGGGGGAAAAGTGAGGCGTATCACCAAAGCTGCGGTCAGTGGATTTGCAGGCTGTGCGCTGATTCTCGGAGTGAGCCAGGCGGCGAACAGTGATTCGGGGAACATGACCTATCTCCTTGAGAAGGCCCCGATCGGTGACTTTCAGGAAGATCCTGGGCCATTCGATGGAGCAAAGGGAACGCTCCGGGTCTCACAAGCCCCCGATGACACTGCCACCGGGTTCAAGCTGACCGTAGACGGCATTGACGAGGCCGCAGCCGGCCAGGAATTTGGCGCCCATCTTCACACCGGTCCGTGTGTTAACGAGGACTACGCCAATCCCGATATCGGGAAGGCGGCCGGCTCACTTGCCGGGCCGCATTACAAGCATGGTGTCGCGCCAAGCCTCGAGGAAGTCGAGGTCTGGTTCGACTTGATTCCGAATGACCACGGCGTGGCGACCGATGACACCAAAAAGAACTTCGTGCCTGTTGACTCGAGCCTCAACCCTGGCGAAATGTCAATTGTGATCCACGTTCTTCCGACCAACACCGAGTTCGGTGTCCCGACCGCTGGTCAGCCTGTTGGCTATGCGGGCGCGCGACAAGCATGCTTCAGGCTGTTGACGCCTGACTGGGTCCCCAAGCCCGCGATCGGCTGAGTTCCCCAACGTCAGACAAACACCGCCTCAGCAATAGCATCCGGTCCTTCCCGGCGGTAAAGCGCCAGGAAGTGGCCAGAGCGGTCGATTAACGCGGTCATGTGGTCGGGCAAGATCAGGCCAACTAACCGTCGACCGTTTCGGATGTAACTTGCCTGCATTTCGGTAACAGTCAGCGTCGCAAAGGTGCTCCGAACGACGTCCTCCAGCGGCACGATGTTCAGCGCCCGCTCCGCATCCTCTAGCGTCTGAGCCTCCTCCACGGTGAAGGACCCGACCCGGGTTCGGCGCAAGGCGGTTAAATGACCGCCGGTTCCAAGCATGCTTCCCAGGTCTCGGGCGAGCGCCCGTACGTAGGTACCCGAGGAGCACTCGACGACCACGTCAAGATCAACAACGGCGACGCCGTCCACCTCAAGATCCGAACGACCGACGACTTCAAACCTGTCGATAGTCACTGGTCGCGGTGCAAGATCAACTCCCTGCCCGGATCGGACTTTGGCGTACGAGCGGACGCCCTCGACCTTGATCGCCGAGACTGCTGACGGCGCCTGCATCAGTTCGCCGCGAAGTCCGGCGAGAGCAGTTTCGATCTGATCATCGGTCAGGGCCTGTGCTCCAGCCGTAGCGACAACCTCGCCCTCGGCGTCGTCGCTGACCGTCGATACGCCAAGCCGAATAGTCGCCTCGTACGCCTTTTCAGTCAGAGCCAAGTACCCAAGCAAGCGTGTCGCCTTGCCGATGCCGATCACCAACACGCCGGTCGCCATCGGATCGAGCGTGCCGGCATGGCCGACTTTGCGGGTGCCTGCAAGCCGCCGGATCTTCGCAACGACCTGGTGGGAGGTCCAGCCGGCCGGCTTGTCGATAACGACGATCCCAGATTTTGCGGTGTCGGCCTCAGGCCGGTTCGTCATCATCGGCGTGCTTGTAGGGATCGGCCTCTCCCGCGTACGCTGCGCCAGCTGCCTGCTCGGCGACCTTCGCGTCAATCGACCTCGCCTGGGCTAGCAGGTCGTCAATCTGCCGTGCGTTCTCCGGGACGGCGTCGGGCACGAACGTCAACGTCGGCGTAAACCTCAGTCCGAGCTGCTTGCCAACCTGGGCTCGGATGAGCCCAGTCGCCGAGCGCAGTGCAGCCGCAGTGGCGGCATGCTCCTCCTCGGAGCCGAGCACGGTATAGAAGACGGTTGCGTCGCGACTGTCGCCGGTCAGCCGGACGTCGGTCACCGTCACGAAGCCGAGTCGTGGATCCTTAATCCGCCGCTCCAGCATCTCCGCGACGATCACCTTGATCTGGTCGGCCAGCTTGACTACGCGGGGCGAGCCCATAGTGCACCTCCCTCACGCCGACTTGTCAGAATCTCAGCACCATATTTGGTGCTGAGATCTGACAACTCGGCGGTTACGAGCGCGGCTTCTCCCGCAGCTCGTAGGTCTCGATGATGTCGCCGATCTTGATGTCAGAGTAATTGGCGAGCGTCATGCCGCACTCGTACCCCTCACGCACCTCGGTCACATCATCCTTCTCCCGCCGCAGCGAGGCGATAGTGCTCTCGTTGACGACCACGCCCTCGCGCAGCAGACGGGCCTTGGCATTGCGACGGATCGTTCCGCTGAGGACCATACAGCCAGCGATAATCCCTGCCTTGGAGGAGCGGAAGATCTCCCGAATCTCAGCCTGACCGAGGACGACCTCCTCGTAGATCGGCTTCAGCATGCCCTTCAAAGCCGCCTCGATCTCGTCGATCGCCGCGTAGATCACCGAGTAGTAGCGAATGTCCACGCCTTCGCGCTCGGCCAGCTCCGAAGCCTTGCCTTGCGGCCGTACGTTGAACCCGACGATGACTGCATCGGATGCGGCAGCCAGCGACACGTTGGTCTCGGTGATGGCACCGACGCCGCGGTCGATCACTCGGAGGCCCACCTCGTCGCCAACGTCGATCTTGGCCAGCGCGTCCTCCAGCGCCTCCACCGAACCGGCACCATCGCCCTTGAGGATGAGCCGCAGCTCCTGGGTCTCGCCCTTCTCCAGCTGCTCGAACAGCTGGTCGAGCGTCTTACGCCTAGTGCCGGCCGCCTGTGCAGCCATCCGCAACCGAGCTGCCCGTCTTTCGGCGATCTGCCGCGCCATGCGATCGTCGTCGACCACGAGGAAGCTGTCCCCGGCACCGGGCACAGCCGTCAAGCCCAGTACCTGCACCGGGAACGAGGGCGGCGCCTCGATGACGTTGTCACCATGATCATCGAGCAGTGCGCGTACCCGACCATGCGCCGGACCGGCGACGATTGAGTCACCCACCTTGAGAGTGCCGCGCTGCACCAGGACTGTGGCTACCGGACCACGACCCTTGTCCAGGTGCGCCTCGATGGCGACGCCCTGCGCATCCATCTCGGGGTTGGCCCGCAGGTCAAGCGCCGCGTCGGCAGTAAGGATGATTGCCTCCAGCAGGTTTTCCAGACCTTGGCCGCTGACCGCCGAGACGTCGACGAACATCGTGTCGCCTCCGTACTCCTCGGGGACCAGGCCGTACTCGGTCAGCTGACCGCGGACCTTCGTGGGGTCAGCCCCCACCTTGTCGATCTTGTTCACCGCCACAACGACGGGAACTTCGGCTGCCAGGGCATGGTTCAGCGCCTCAATGGTCTGCGGCATTACGCCGTCGTCGGCCGCGACAACCAGAACTGCGATGTCGGTCGACTTGGCGCCGCGGGCGCGCATTGCGGTAAAGGCCTCGTGACCAGGAGTGTCGATGAAAGTGATCTTGCGTTCTTCGTCCTCCACCTCGGTCGAGACCTGGTACGCGCCGATCGCCTGGGTGATACCGCCTGCCTCACGGGCCACCACGTTCGTCTTACGGATGGCATCGAGCAGCTTGGTCTTGCCATGATCAACATGGCCCATCACAGTGACGACGGGCGGGCGAGCCTCCAGATCTTCTTCACTTCCGGTGTTCTCGCCGAACTCGATGTCGAAGCTCTCGAGCAGCTCGCGATCTTCGTCCTCGGGTGAGACGACCTCGATGTCGTAGTTGAGCTCGGCACCCAAAACCTGCAAAGTGTCGTCGGTCACCGACTGGGTCGCTGTGACCATCTCGCCCAGATGGAACAACACCTGGACGAGGGAGGCTGCATCCGCGCCGATCTTCTCAGCCAGGTCAGTTAGCGACGCGCCGCGGGCGAGCCGGACCTTCTGGCCGTCCCCTTGCTTGACGCGGATGCCGCCAATCGATGGCGCCTCCATCTGGTCAAACTCTTGACGACGCTGCTTCTTCGACTTGCGGCCACGACGAGTTGGACCGCCTGCCCGGCCGAAGGCACCCTGCGTGCCACCCCGACCGCCTCTGCCACCACGTCCGCTCGGTGGCGGCCCACCTGGCCCGCCACCAGGGCCACCACGGCCAGGAGCACCAGCTCCCGCACGCCGACCTCCAGGCGGCGCACCGCGGCCTCGTGCACCTGGTCCAGCCGGCGGCCCACCACCAAGCTGGCCCGAACTCTGTTTGGGCATCATCGCTGGATTAGGTCGCGGCATGCCCGGAAGCCCAGGACGGCCGCCCGACATTGGAGCACGGGCTGCCGGTGGCCGGGCTGCGGCGGGCCGGCCGCCATCGGGGCCTGGGCGTGGCGCGCGCGGTTGGCCCATTCCCTGAGATGGGGCGAACGGGTTATTGCCCGGACGCGGCGTACCCGGGCGCCGAGCGGTTGGCCCCGGTGCTCCAGGAAGGCCACCGGTGGAACCAGGACGGGGCCGCGGCGGCGCGGCTGAGCCATCGCTAGTCCGCGCTGCGGGGGCTGCCTGGCCGGGGGCTCGCGGCACCCCAGGTCCCGGAACGGGTGTTGGCTGTCGAGGTGTGGGCTGCGGAATTGTCGGTGGTGCTTGAGCCGCTGGAGCAGCTGCCGCGGGCGGTGTTGGGGGCGCGGCTTCTGCGACAGGAGCGGCTTGTGCAGCCTTGGTCGCTGCCGGCGGCTCGGCCTCACCTTCAACGGTTGCTGGGGCGGCTGCCGCCGGCTCCCCATTGGCCGTCTTGGCCGCGGCCGCCTTCTTTGCTGGTGCCTTCTTGACAGGAGGCGGCTCGCTAGCCAGCTTCTCCTTCAGACGCCTCTCGACCGGCGCCTCAACGGTGGAGGAGGCGGATCGTACGAACTCCCCCATGTCCTTCAGCATGCTGAGGACGGTCTTGCTTTCGACTCCGAGCTCTTTCGCAAGCTCGTAGACACGGACCTTTGCCACTGCTCTCCTTGTTGGCGGTCCGGGTCTCGATGTCCGGACCAGTTAGTTGTCGATCATGCTCACTGAGCGGTTCTCATCGAGCGGTCATGAGCTGGTGCCCACTTTCTGGTTCGGCTCCCGCCTAGGCGAGTGCTTGCTCATTTCAACCGCTCCCGATGGAGCGGATGCATTGGAGACTCTATGCCCAGCCGCGCGTATGTGTCTAAGTGAGCGCGCTGAGAAATTGCCGGATCGTGACAGCGGCCTGCTGCCCATTGATTTCCGACCGCAGAGCCCTCCCCAGGCTACGTCGCTTGAGCGCCCGCTCAAGACATTCCGGCCGGGGATGTAGATAAGCGCCGCGGCCCGGCTGCGTTTGTTGAAAGTCGATCGTCACTGCCCCGTCGCGGGCCACTATGCGGAGAAGCCGCGTCTTCTGGTCCCTGGCCCTGCATCCAATGCAGGTGCGTACGGGAGCGGGCACCGCAACAGGCTAAACGCTGCCCCACGTACGGCGTATTCCGAGTCCTGGATAGATCCAGTTCGAAACACGTTTGCCGTCTCAGGACGGCTCGCAAGTGTTAATTGGGCCGATATCAGCCCATGTTTGCCATCTTGATCCGCGGCCGGCCCCAAACAAGCTTCAACAGCCTACGTCTCTCGTGATGTTCCCATAACTCCGTTACTGAGAGCGAAGGCCGTCATCAGACTTGTGCCGAACGGTTCTTACATCAGCCATCACACTGCGGCCGAGTTGTGGGGCGCTGCTGTGCCGGTCGATGGAAACACCCATGTCACACTGCCATCTGCCCGTGGACGGCAGGTTCGCCAAGGGATCCGCTCGCACTATCGAAAGGATCAGGCCCGGACCACACTTCGCAACGGCCTGCCCGTCTCCACTCCTGAACAGACCTACCTCGATCTGGCTGCCGTAGGCGTTGGGCTTGTCGATCTCGTCGTAGTGGCCGACGGGATGGTGCCGTCGGAATTCGCCGGACTTTCAAGCCGGAATGGCGGCTGCACTTTCCAACGCGGTGACGCCAGGCGTCTCAAGACGTCTGGCGAGTGCCTAGACGGTGGATTTAGCACTCGTTAGCCATCCCGCGACGGCAAACGTTGCCTGAGGAGCGAAAATTCTGTGGACTCCGCGATGTCAGGCGGGGGCGGTATCGGAACGGATGTCGATGCGCCAGCCCGTCAGCCGAGCGGCGAGCCGGGCATTCTGACCCTCGCGACCAATGGCGAGCGACAGTTGATAATCCGGGACCACCACGCGTGCAGCTCGCAGACTCTCATCCACCACGGCCACCGAGGTCACCTTCGCCGGTGACAAGGCATTGGCGACAAATGTTGCCGGATCGGAGGAGTAGTCAATGATGTCGATCTTCTCTTCGTTGAGCTCGTGCATGACAGCCCGCACCCGCTGCCCCATCGGTCCGATGCACGCCCCCTTGGCGCTGACATCAGGGTTGTGACTCGTCACAGCGATCTTGCTGCGGTGACCGGCCTCGCGAGCCACCGCCTTGATCTCGACGGTCCCATCCGCGATCTCCGGTACCTCAAGCTTGAAGAGCTTCTCCACCAGCCCCGGATGAGTACGCGATACGACCACTTGCGGCCCACGGAGTTCCTTGCGGACGGAAACGACATAGACGCGGATCCGAGTCCCGTGGGTGTAGTGCTCTCCGGGAACCTGCTCGCTCAGCGGCATGATCGCCTCGATCTTGCCGAGATCGACCAGCACCGTACGGCTGTCGCTGCCCTGCTGTACGACTCCGGAAACGATGTCGCCTTCGACGCCGGAGAAGTGCCCGTACTTCTGCTCATCCTCGGCATCCCGCAGCCGCTGCATGATCACCTGACGAGCGGTCGAGGCGGCCACCCGTCCAAAACCGTGCGGAGTGTTGTCGTACTCCCCAATCTGTTGGCCGTTCTCGTCGAACTCCGGCGCCAGCACAGTGACATGTCCGGTCTTCCGGTTGAGATCGACGCGGGCTCCTTGCACCGCACCCTCGGTTTTCTCGTACGCGGTCAGCAGGGCATCCTCGATCGCACTCGCCAGAACCTCGAATGGCAGGTCCTTTTCTCGTTCCATTAGCCGCAGCACAGAGATGTCAATATCCATCTCATCCCTCCTCACCGTCGCTGCGCACCTGTTTGGGCCGATTGAGTTCCACCTGGATCAACGCGCGCTCGACATCGGCGAAGGGAACATGGAGATCTTCACCACCAACGTCGAGCTCTACGCCATCCTCGGTGTTAGAAACGATCCGGCCGGTGATTGTGTCCCCTTCAGACAGCCGCACGGCCACCAAGCGTCCGGTGTTCCGCCGCCAATGTCTGGGTAGTTCGAGCGGTCGACTCACGCCACGCGATGTCACCTCGAAGGTGTAGGCCGCGGAGCCCCCCACATCGGCCCTATCGAGGGCAGCAGATGCCGCCTTGCTTGCCTCGGCGATGTCGTCAAGCAACGGGCCGGTACCTTCCGGCCCATCGCCGTCGACTACGACGCGCAGCAGCCGACGCTTGCCCGCCGGAATGACTTCAACCGCTTCTAATTCAAGGCCGAACTGGGCAAGGACCGGGGTCAGCACACCAGCAATCTGGCTTTCTTTCATCGCGCTGTCCCTCGATCCGATTAGGTCCTTCGGTTGTAGCGGCGCTGATAAAGAAAACATCCAGCGCGCGTGTCCGGCAGCATACCGCTCGGGTGAGGTACCGTCGGCGGGTGGCTGAGTCCGATGACTCCGCGGCGCTTGGGTCGGCCCAGTTGACGCGTCGCACGATTATCGGGCTCGGCATTGCCTCACCGACGCTGGCGCTGCCATGGCTTGCCGGATGCACTCCGGGCCAGCCGAGCGTGGACAATCCCGCCGCTTTCTCATCAGCTCCTGAATCCCCTCCAACAGCTGGCCAGTCACCGAGTCCAACCGCCGCTCAGTCGGATCGGTCGGCCGCCGCAGCTCCCGAACAGGCGCTAGCAGGCCTCGCCGCCGGCATCCTGGCTGGGCCGGCGGCTAAACAGCTCTCTAAGGGTCGCCGCAATCTCCTGACCTTCCTTCGCGACGCTCATACGGCGCATGCTGAGGCAATCGCTGATCCCCTCCCTAGCCAGGCGCCGCTCAAGCTTGGCGGACAATCACTGAGCAGCGCGCTTGGCCTGCTGGCGCGTCGCGAGGCCGCCGCCGCGAGCCGCTATCGGCATGCCGCCTTGCAGGCGAAAGGACTAGATGCGCTGCTCTGGGGCTCGCTTTCGGTCTCAGCCAGCAGTTTTGCCGCCGCCATCAGCTCGAGCAATCCACCAGGAACACGTTCGGTCAAAGCTCGCAAGCAGCTTGAGACTCTCCCTGAGATTTCCGCCGTCCAGGAACTGGTACGCCAACTGCATGCAATGGTGTACGGCTATCAACTTGCCATCGGCAAGATGAAGGTACTCAGCAGGCAGCGGCCCAAAGCGGAGCGTGAACTGCTGGATCAGCGCATCTTTCGAGACCAGCTCATCGCATGGCTCAGGAAGCGCTCTGCCGAGGTCCCGGCTGCCGAACCGGCGTACGTGCCGTCGGTCACGCCGCGCAACGCGGCGACCGCGGGAAAGTTGATCATGCAGATGCAGACAGCAGTACAACCCTTTTGCGGGCTTTGGCTGGCTGCGGCGAGCAACCAAGCAGACCGCCAACACGCGCTCACGGCGCTGAGCGAGGCAATGAAGACTGCCCGCTCCTGGGACGCTCCGCTCGCCGCTTGGCCCGGTTGGAGTTGATCACTGGCGAACTTGGATCACGACGTCGTACGCCAGTTTGATGATCAATCCGGTGAGCACGATCAAGAAGACCTTCCGGACAAAGGCGCTGCCACGGCTGATGGCGGTCCGGGCTCCGATATAGCCACCTATGAGGTTGGCCGCGCCCATCACCAGCCCCAGAGTCCACAGCACCGAACCGGACAATCCGAAAACGACGATGGCCGACAAGTTGGTGACCAGATTGGCGATCTTGGCGGTCGCACTAGCCTCGAGGAATCCGTAGCCGAGAACAGCAACCAGCAAAATCACAAAGAAGGAGCCGGTGCCAGGGCCGAGAAATCCGTCGTACGCACCGACGACCAAGCCGATCAATGCCGTCAGACCGTAGTGTCCCCCTCCGGCATGCTTGCGTATCGAAACCAGGCCCAACTGCGGACGCCGCCAGACGTAGAGACCGACTCCGATCAGCGCTGTCAGCACGATCGGAGTGAACGCATCCTTTGGCAGCAGCTTGGCAAGCGAGGCGCCGATAGCAGATCCAATCGCTGAGGCGATGACGAGTGGCAGCACGGTCCACCAATGGAGGGGGATTCGGAGCGCATACGTAACCGAGCTGGTCGCCGTGCCGCAGAACGAGGAGATCTTGTTCGTACCCAAGATCACTGCCGGAGGAGTGTTGCTCGGCAACCCGATCAACAAGGCCGGCAACTGAATCAGACCGCCGCCGCCGACCACCGCATCGACCCATCCCGCAACAAAAGCGGCGACTATCAGACCCGTAAGCGAAAGCGCGGAGAGGTCCAGCGCACTCCAAGTCTCAGCTGTCATGCACGGCCGCGAGAATCTCCGTCAGTGCGTCCTCCACGGCGACCTCGACCTGTTCTCCTGTACTTCGGTCACGCACCTCGACAACACCGTGAGCGAGACCCCGGCCCACCACAACAATCGTCGGCATGCCCAGGATCTCTGAGTCGGCGAACTTCACACCCGGGCTCACGGAACGATCATCCAGCAACACGGCAACGCCCGCTTCGTCGAGCTGCACCGCGAGGTCGGATGCCGCACGACCGACTACCTCATCCTTGCCGGCTGCCACGACATGGACGTCAAACGGTGCCAGCTCGCGGGGCCAGCACAGTCCCTTTTCGTCGCACGTGCCCTCAACCACCGCCGCGACAGCTCGCGAGATGCCCACTCCGTAGGACCCCATGGTCACCGTGACGAGTTTTCCGTTTTGATCAAGAACTTTGAGACCAAGCGCTTCCGCGTACTTGCGACCTAGCTGGAAAATGTGTCCCATCTCTATGCCGCGGGCCAATGTCAGTGGGCCGGAGCCGTCAGGGGCGGCATCGCCTTCCCGGATCTCAGCTGCTTCAATGACGCCGTCCGGTGTGAAGTCCCGGCCGCAAACAAGATCGAAAACATGGCGGCCCGGCTCGTTGGCACCGGTTACCCAAGAGGTACCTGCCACGACTCTCGGATCTACCAGATATCTGATCTTGGTCGTCGATTCCTCGCCGAGAAATGCCTGTGCCTCGTCAGCGAGCTGAGCTGGTCCGAGATAGCCCTTGACGATTTGAGGTTGACCCACGAAATCTTCATCGCTGAATGGCTCAACCTGGGCCGGCTCAAGCTGGGCGGCAAGCCGCCTCATGTCCACTTCCCGATCCCCAGGAATTCCCACCACCAGCGGATGATCAGTGCCATCGACTTCGGTGATCTTTACCACCACGTTCTTCAGCGTGTCGCTTGCCTGCCAGGGCCTGTCCGTCCGAGGGAAGCGCGAGTTGGCCAGGTCGACCAGAGTGGCGATTGTCGGCGTGTCCGGGGTGTCCTCGACATGAGCGGCTGGCGCAGAGTCGTACGGCAACGGCTCGGGCGGCGTAATCCGCACGGCTTCGACGTTGGCCGCGTACCCGCCCGGTGACCGTACAAAAGTGTCCTCGCCGTTCTCCGCAATGGCCAAGAACTCCTCGCTTGCCGACCCGCCCATGGCGCCGGACATCGCATGAACGATGACGTACTCGAAGCCAAGTCGGTTGAAGATCTTGACGTAGGCGTCGCGGTGTGCCGCGTACGACTTGGCCAAGCCCTCGTCGTCGATGTCGAAGGAGTAGGAATCCTTCATGACGAACTCACGGCCGCGTAGCAGCCCGGCACGTGGGCGCGCTTCGTCGCGGTATTTGGTCTGAATCTGGTAAAGCGACAACGGCAGGTCCTTGTAGGAGGAGCACAGATCCTTCACCAGCAGTGTGAACATCTCCTCGTGTGTCGGCCCTAGCAGATATTCCGCGCCCTTGCGGTCATGCAGCCGGAAGATGCTCTCGCCGTAGTCGGTCCACCGTCCACTGGTTTCGTACGGTTCCTTAGGCAGCAACGCCGGAAAGTGGACCTCTTGCGCGCCGATGGCGTTCATCTCCTCGCGCACAATGCGCTCGACGTTGCGCAGTACGCGGTAGCCCAGCGGCAACCAGCTGTAGATACCAGGCGCGGCGCGGCGAATGTATCCGGCACGCACCAGCCAACGATGGCTGGGCACCTCCGCATCGGCCGGATCCTCGCGCAAGGTACGGACAAACAACTCCGACATTCGGGTTATCACGCGAGCACTGTAGTAGCTATCGCCGTATGATAATCGTATGAAACGGATCACGGTCAGCCTTCCTGATGAGCTCGTTGAGCGCATCAAGCGGGTCGCTGGCGAGGGACAGGTCAGCTCGTACGTTGCCAGGGCCATCACCGAGTATCAGCATCGCGAAACGCTCGACCAGATCTTGGCCGATTGGGAAGCCGAAACGCCGACGACCGAGGAAATTCGACGTCAGGTGGAGGCGGAATTTGATCGAATTGGTCTGGTCCAGCCCAACGACCAAGATCACCGGATGGCAGGATGAAGAGTCCTCGGGTCGCTGGACTCACTCTGGACACCGGCGCGCTCCTGGCCATCGATCAACGGGCTAAGGCTCAAATGATGCAGTTCCGCATCAACGCGCTCCGGCAGCGTGGAGGAACGCTGTCTATCCCGGCGGCTGTTGTCGCACAGGCTTGGCGAAGCCCACGACAGGTGCGGCTGGCCCGTCTTATCAATTCTTCGGATGTCGAGATCGTCGTCATGGATCTGGATGTTGCTCGAAACGTTGGGCTCGTCTGTGCCGCCACCGGGCATCACGACGTGATTGACGTACATGTCGCGTTGTGTGCTCGGGAGCGAGGACACGCCGTTGTAACCAGCGATCTTGATGACATTGCCCGAGTCGACCCCTCCTTGATGATCTTGAAAGTCTGACGAGCTCACAGAGTACGGACGAAGGCTGCGATCGCATCAAGGTTCGGGTTGTAACCGTTGGTGGTGTCCACATCGAGAGTGGGTGCATCCAGCCGGATTGGCTCGAATGATCGAGCCGTGCTGAAGTGGCCAATGTCGTCGTGCGCTGCTCTGCTACGTTGCCTGCTGCCCCGTCGTTCGGCCCTCGCCCGCGCGATTTCGGGATCGATATAACACCGCACAATCCGCAGCATCGCAAGCGGCCTTAGCGGCTCAAGTCCGCGTACCCAATTCGCGTGCTGAAACGCGGCCTCAGCAACGTGAGTCACGCCATGCTCGAGAAACAGCCTTATCGCGGCAAAGAAGAGACTGTAGGTCCTGGTGGTCAGCGCATCCGACGGTCCAGGAACAAAGCCGGGCGTAGCAGCAACCATGCCCTCTTTGATCTCGTCCCGGCACAAGGCCGGGCAGCCAATGATAGCGGCTATCCGATGCGCAAGCGTTGTCTTGCCTGAAGCGGCGGGGCCGCTCACAATCACCAACGTGGGAAGCGACATCTGTTTGAGTACTATCCCCGCGTCAGGCCTTGCGGATGCTTACGCATGACGACCGCGGTAGTGCGTCGCTGGCCTTCCAGCAACCTGCTGCGGAATGATCCCTTGGCACGCTTCAGCACAGCAGAGACCTGATACAGCCGGGCTGGCCGGCCAGGCCGATAACGCGTGACAAGCGTCGGAATGAATTCAGCTTTCGCGACGGTGAATCGTCCATCGTCGACGCGAGTGAAGGTGAACCGCCCGGTCGCCCCTTCGTAGGTTCGTGGGGACTCCTGCTGGGCCACAGTGTTCCCGACGCCGTAGAGCACCCACTTCTTGTTCATCGTGGTCCAGGGTTGCACCACATGCGGATGATGCATGTACACAAGATCAACATCAGGTGACGCGGTGAGCGCGCGGGCGAGCTTGACCTGTTGAGGGTTCTCGCTGGTTGAGTACTCGGTGCCCACGTGAACGGCCGCCAACACGATGTCAGCTCCGGCTGCCCGCGCGCGATGCGCCTGACGCAGCAAACCACTGGCGCTCATTCGGTGCACCGCCCACGCTTTGCCTGCGGGCATGGGGATACCGTTCAGGCTGAAGGTGGCCGCGATAATCGCGATCTTGACTCCTTGCCGAGTCGTGAAGATCGCCGGACGCTCGGATTCGGCCTTCGAGCGAGCTGTACCGGCGTGCCCGATCTTCGCACGATCAAGATCATCGAGGGTCCGCTTCAGGCCGGCAAAGCCTTGATCGACAGCATGATTGGAGGCTGTCGTGCAGACGTCATAGCCCGTCGCGGAGATCGCTCTCACGACCTGCGGTGGAGCCGCGAACACCGGATAGTTCCGGTAGGGCCCGCCCGGCCGAGCGAGCGGTACCTCCTCGTGACAGATCGCGAGGTCCGCCGAGGAGATCACCGGCTTCATGCCAGCCAGCAGTGGTGCGAAGTCATAGCCGCCCTTACCGTGCCGGCGCGCGTCCTCCTTCGCGCCGTACCACAAGGTGTTGTGCCACAGCAGATCCCCGTTCATCACAACGGTGACGTTGATCCGCCGTGGCTGTGCAGCTGCCTTGCTTGGTTGCGGTGATGAGGATTGGCTCGGCACCGTAGGACTCACGGTTGTTCTCGGGTTCGCGGGTGGCGAAGGTGCTGTTGCCGGCTGGTCGTTTGTGCAGCTGGTCAGCATGATCAGCAAACCGCACGAGACGGCTGCCTGCCGCGTGCGAGCCGACCTCAAAAGTGAACCGTCGCGAACTCGCCGACTTCTGTGAAACCCACCCTGGCGTACGTCGCACGGGCCGGCAGGTTGTAGTCGTTGACGTACAGCGACACGGTTGGAACGACGGTACGCGCCAGCTGGACCACCGCCGCCATCGCGGGAGCCGCCAAACCCCGCCCGCGCAACTCTGGATCGAGCCAGACTCCCTGCACTTGACAGACCGATCCAGATACCGAGCCGAGATCGGCCTTGAACAACACCCGATTGCCTTCAAAGATGCCGAACGCCCGACCCGAGGCGATCAGTTGCCGGACATAGAAACGGTAGCCAGCCGGATTGCCCTGAACCGGCGAGACGCCGATCTCTTCGGTGTACATCTTCACCGCGGCGTCAGTGTAGGCATCCCATTGATCAAGAGTGACCCGTCGTACCCGACGGTCGATCGGAATAGCCGGCGCCGAACTAATTGCCATCACAGGCTGATGCGGCCGCACGTCCCGTACCTCGCTCCAAGCCCCTCCCCAGCGCTCGGAGAGTTTGCTCCACAGCTCCAGCGCCACATGCGATGGGCCAATGATCGACGCGCACATCCGGTTAGGGCCGGCGAACTCGGTCCATGCGTTGAGCGCGTGTTCATCGGCACTGACCGGTACCAGATTGGACCCGGCGTGGCACAGCGCCCGCAACAGACCGCCGCGCTCGTATCCCCAAACCGGACAGCCCAGGCTTGCCTGCTCCAATCCGGCGGCGCGTACCCGGGAGGCGACGAAGACGTTATCGATCGGATTCGCCGAAAGCAGTCGAATCGCCGCCGGCAGGTCGCTCCGAGTTAGCACCCTCACAGAGCCCACGCGGGCTCGACGCGTCGTGATGGTGCTGGCGACCTTGCGCATGATTAGTGCACGCTGACCCGGGGCCCGCCTTGTTCGGCAGGCATAGCGTCACTCGTCTCCTCGGCCAGCCGCATCGCCTCCTCGAGGAGCGTCTCGACGATGTCGGCCTCCTTCACGGTCTTGATCACCTCGCCGCGTACGAAGATCTGGCCCTTGCCATTGCCCGAGGCGACGCCAAGATCGGCTTCGCGTGCCTCACCCGGACCGTTGACCACGCAGCCCATCACGGCAACGCGGAGCGGGACCTCGAGCCCTTCCAATCCGGCAGTTACCTCGTCGGCCAACTTGTATACATCCACCTGCGCACGCCCGCAGGAAGGGCAGGAAACGATCTCCAAATGCCGGGGCCGGAGGTTCAACGATTCCAAGATCTTGATGCCGACTTTGACTTCCTCAACCGGGGGCGCTGACAGGGAGACACGAATAGTGTCCCCAATCCCCTTCGACAGCAGCGCACCAAACGCAACCGCAGACTTGATCGTTCCCTGGAACGCCGGACCGGCTTCGGTGACTCCCAGATGCAGCGGATAGTCGCAGGCCTCGGCGAGGAGTTCGTACGCGCGCACCATCACCACTGGGTCGTGGTGCTTGACAGAGATCTTGAAGTCCTGGAAGCCGTGCTCCTCAAACAGACTTGCCTCCCACAGGGCCGATTCCACTAATGCCTCCGGAGTGGCCTTGCCGTACTTGGCCAGCAGGCGTTTGTCCAGCGATCCGGCGTTTACGCCGATCCGGATGGAGCAACCGGCATCCTCAGCAGCCTTTGCGATTTCCTTAACTTGATCATCAAACGCCCGAATGTTGCCAGGATTGACCCGTACGCCGGCGCATCCAGCATCGATCGCCGCGAACACATACCTGGGCTGGAAGTGAATGTCGGCAATCACTGGAATCTGGGACTTCTTTGCGATGATCGGTAAGGCGTCAGCGTCGTCTTGGCTCGGTACGGCAACGCGGACGATGTCACAACCGGACGCCGTCAGCTCGGCGATCTGTTGCAGCGTTGCATTGATGTCCGCCGTCAGAGTCGTGGTCATCGACTGCACACTGATCGGCGCATCGCCCCCGACGGCTACCTTGCCAACTTTGATCTGGCGGCTGTTGCGGCGCTGTGCGAGGGTCGGTGGAGGAAGGGTGGGCAGACCCAAGTCGATGCTCATAAGGCCTTTCATCATGAGGTGCAGCGAAACCGTACTCTGAGTTCTCGCCGACGATCCAGCCTAACGTGCCTCCGGAGACGGCAGAGTCGACAATCTCTCATTGGGTTACAGCCCGTTTTGAGCTCCACACGTGGCTCTATGTGGAGAAATACGTCTTGCTGGCGGCGCAACGATATTGCAGAGCGAGTCTCAGAAGAGCTGAATCGGATCGATGATGTCAGCCAAGATCAGCACGATGCCTGAGACCAAGATGAGCCCGCCCACGACGTAAGCGACGGGCAACAATTTTGCAGTATCCACATGCCCCGGGTCAGGGCGCCCAAATAGGCGAGCCAGACCACGCCTGATGGCCTCGTAAAGCGCTGCAGCGAGGTGTCCACCGTCCAGTGGCAGCAGTGGCACGAAATTGAAAAGACCGACGAACAAGTTCACCGAGCCCAACACCACGAACAGGCTCGCGACCTTCGCTGCCGCATCGATCTGGTTCGTGGAGGCAATCTCACCGGCGGCTCGGCTGGCGCCGACGATCGACATTGGCCCGTACACGTCCCGGGGTTTCCCGGTCACCAGGTTGTAGGCGGTGTAGTAAACCTTCGCCGGAAAGTGGGCGAGCGCCACACCCGTCTGCTTGGTCATCTGCCACATGTCGCCGATCACCGCAACCGGTCCGCCACGCTCCCGGACTATCTCAGGCTCAACGCCAAAGAAGCCGGCAGCGACGCGCCTCGAGGGGTCATACCTGTCGGGCACGCCGGTAATGACGGTATTGACCGGCTTCAGATCGATGCGCTGACCAGCCCGCTCCACAGTCACCAGCGCAGGGTGGTCCAGGTTCGCGCGAATCAACCGCGAGACGTCGTCCCAAGAGGACACCGCGACCCCGTTGAAGGCCACGATCTTGTCCCCTGACCGGATTCCCGACTGAGCCGCAGGAGTCGGCGGCTTGCCCGCACAGCTCTGATCGGTAGAGTTTGCGGCGACGATGCATTCCTGGACGTTGCTGATCGTCAGCTGTGAACGGTAAACACCATAGGTCACCGATACGCCGAGCAAGATCAGAAACGCAAGCAGAATGTTCATCGCCGGCCCGCTCGCCATGATGATGAATTTCTGCCAAAACGGCTTTTCGTAAAAGAGCCGGCCTTTGTCTTCGGGGCTTATCGCCGACCACTCCGAAGCTCGTGCGTTGTCGGCCAGAGCCCTAAACGGCCCTGTGCTATACGCACGCACCTGACCTGGCCGATCCTTTGCCGGTGGAAACATCCCCACCAGCCGCACATATCCGCCGACCGGGACCGCCTTAACGCCGTACTCGGTCTCGCCGCGCCGTCGAGACCACAAGGTACGGCCGAACCCCACGAAATACTCAGTGGTCTTGACATCGAACAGCTTGCCCGGCACGAGATGACCGATCTCATGCAGAGCGATCGAAGCCATCACCAACCCAAAGAAAACAAGGGCACCAGCGATGTAGATCACAAGTTCCATCTAGCGCGCATGCTCCGTTGCTTGGGTGAGGTCTGTGGCCTGGGCGCGCGCCCAGGCATCAGCCGCCAGCACCATCTCGAGCGTGAGCTGATCGCTTGCGACCAGCTTCGAGCCTACGTCGCGGCCGGAACCGGCGTGTTCGCGTAGCACCACCTCGACTATGTCGAGAATCTGTGTGAAGCCGATTCGGCCGTCATGAAAGGCGTCCACGCACACCTCGTTCGCGGCGTTGTACACCGCGGGAGCGGTCCCACCCAGCCGCCCCGCCTCTCGCGCCAGCTCCACGGCAGGAAACGCCGAACGATCCAGCGGCTCGAAGGTCCAACTGCTTGCCGTACCCCAGTCGCACGGTTGGGCGACGTCCCGCAACCGATCCGGCCAGCTCAAACCCAGTGCGATCGGGAGCTTCATGTCCGGCGGCGAGCACTGCGCGAGCGTTGACCCGTCAACAAACTGCACCATTGAGTGCACGATCGACTGTGGATGGACGACAACATCGATTCGGTCAAGCTCAACCCCATACAGCAGGTGCGCTTCCAGGAGCTCCAGCCCCTTATTGACCAGGGTGGCGGAATTCGTCGTAATCACTCGGCCCATGTTCCAGGTGGGATGGGCAAGGGCCTGGTCCGGCGTGACATCGCTCATCTGTTCGCGCGTGAATCCTCTAAACGGACCGCCGCTTGCCGTCAGGATGAGCCGGTCAACCTCACTGGCGGCGCCGCCACGGAGGCATTGCGCCAACGCCGAGTGTTCAGAGTCGACGGCAACGATCTGACCGGGTCGCGCGGCTCGGGTAACCAACGAACCGCCAACCACCAGAGATTCCTTATTGGCCAGCGCTAGGATTCGTCCAGCTTTCAGCGCGGCGAGCGTAGCCGCCAGACCGGTTGAGCCCGTAATTCCGTTGAGGACAACATCGCACGGCATTGCCGCCAGCTCGGCGGCTGCTTCCGGGCCGGCAAGGATGCGTGGCAGCTGCACTTTTCCCTCCGCCCAGCCGCGCCTGCTGACTTCGGCGTAGAGGGCCAACTGAAGGTCCTGCACATTCGTTGGTCGGCTGACCGCAACCGTCCGCGCGCCGCTATCCAGCGCCTGCCGGGCGAGCAGCTCGATCTGACCACCCCCAGCCGCCAGGCCCACCACCTGAAACGCGTCGGAGTGCTCGGCAATCACCTCAAGGGCCTGGGTCCCGATCGAGCCGGTGCTGCCCAAGATCACCACATCACGCACGGGGCAAGTGTGACAGGTCCGCAGCGACGGCTCAGCGGCCGCGCTCAGCAGATCAAGGATCCTTGGGCAATCCGCGCGGAGCGAGCGAAGGCGAGCGAAGCAATTCAAATTGTGGCGGCTGGGAGAATGCTCACACCATGGGCATTCAGCGGGCTCTCTCGTGACTCGACGCCTGATCGAGATCGAAAACCTTGCCGAATTCGACGCGCACATCGGTAGGACGAAGCGGCTGAACGGATGGTTCGTCCAAGGGCTTGATCTCACCGAACGAAGTGACGCACTGCTGCAGGTCGATCCGAGAGGCGCCGTTTTTCTCGGCTGCGCCTTCACCCCGGCCGTTGAGACCCATCTGCGCAGCTCTGGCGCGCTGCTCTTTCCACGGCTCCCGGACGTCCCATTCGACCCCTACCGAGCAGGTCCATACGACGCGGCGGAGCTATACGGGACCGGCCGCTATGCCGTAAGTCCGGATGCGGCCGTCCATGCCTGGTCGCACAGTCAACCTGCTCGGACATTGACCGCCGACCTTGCGACCACTCTTCATGATCACGCCATAACTGACGCGCTCGATGACGTGACATCGCATCTGGACCCACGCACGATCGTCGGGATCATGGGCGGTCACGCCGTACCGCGTGGCGACGAAATCTACCGCGCCGCCGCCGAGCTCGGAGCCAGTCTGATCTTGCCGGCCGTACCGTGCTCACCGGCGGTGGCCCAGAAGCGATGGAGGCCGCCAACCTCGGGGCCTACTTGAGTCCATGGCCGGGCTCCATTGACGACGCCGTCATGATCATGACACCGCCGCTCCACTACTGGCCCAGTGTGGATGCCTGGGCGCAGAGCGCCTTTCGGGTACGCGCAAGATGGCCGACCGGCTCTGCCGGCCGTAGCCTCAGCATCCCGACCTGGTTCTACGGCCACGAGCCAACCAACATCTTCGCCACCGACATCGCGAAGTACTTCTCCAACGCGCTGCGCGAGGACACCCTGCTCCACCGCTGCAGAGGCGGCATCGTCTATCTCCCCGGCCTGGCCGGTACGGTGCAGGAGATCTTCCAAGCCGTCACAGAAAACTTCTACGCCGCCGACACAAGTCTAGTTGCTCCGCTGATCTTGATCGATCGCGAGTACTGGACCGAGGCCTTTCCGGCATGGCCTCTGCTGAAGCGGCTGGGCGAGGACCGCCCGATGGGTGAGTTGATCTACTGCGTCGATGATGTCAAAGAGGTCATCGATCTGCTTACGTCGAATCGCACAGCGCCGTGCTGAGGAGGAGGGAGGCGACATGCTTCTCGTCGACGACCGACCTCAACAAATTCCGCGAGCGAAGCGAGCACCAGCCCTAGCGGCGAGCTGTGTGACGAGGTAGGCGGCTACCAAGCGCGATCCGCGCCCGCGATGTTCGCGCCGCCGATCTCCAAACAAATTGCGCGAGTGCAGCGAGCACCAGCCCCAGCGGCGAGCTGTGGGCAGGAGGAGCCAACGGCTCTCCGGCGAACATCGCAGCGAGCGAAGCGAGCCATTAGACAGAGCGAGCGTCAGCGAGCGGAGCAATAAAGTCCAGAGGCGTAGCTTCAGCCACCGATCACGGCAGTAGCGACACCTCGTCCGGCGTAGCCAGGGTCAGCACGGCTTCCTCGATACCCTCCTGTTGCTCCAATTCACGCTCCACCTGGCGTAACCGCACAGCCACGCTGTGCTCCAGATCGTCGCCAGCCATGTCAACCGACGCGACCAGGTACAGCCGGTCCGGTCCCACGAATTCCAAGTGGAGGTAGGTGATGCGGTCGATATCAGGCCGAGCGAGTAGATGTTGCAGCACCTTTTGCCGAACGTCAGGCCGTACGGCCTCTCCGACCAAGAAGCGGCGGTTCCTGTCTATAAGAACGACCGCGATAACTCCGAGAAGGACACCGATCAGAATCGATCCAATCGCATCGGGCGTTGGTGAGCCGGTGACCTGGTGAAACGCGACACCGAGCGTCGCAATCGCAACCCCGATCAGCGCTGCTGCATCTTCGAAGAAAACGGCCCGCAGCGTCGGATTTGATGTGTTAAGCACGAGATCGGTGACGCTGCGGCGCCGTTGGTTGGCCAATCTTCGTGCCTGGGTCGCCGCCTGGATGAAGGAGATCCCCTCCAGGATGAAGGAAATCACCAGCACCACATACGCGACGAGATAGTTCGAGGCTTCTTCTGGCTCGATCAACTCTTGTATGCCGTGCCAGATCGACACCACAGCGCCCGCGGTGAAGAGCCCGAAAGCGGCGAACATCGACCAGACGTACGCCTCGCGTCCGAAGCCCATGGGGTGTCGGCTGTCGCGACGACGGTCGGATCGCCGATCAGCAATCAACAAGAAGACTTCGTTGCCAGCATCCGCCCAGGAATGAGCGGCCTCTGCCAGCATCGACGCCGACGAGGTGATCGCGGCGGCGATGGACTTCGCAATGGCGATCAGCAGATTGGCTACGAAGGCGATCAGTACCGTCAGCAAGCTTTGGTTGACTTGCTTCGGCTGCCTGTCATTCTCGGCCGTTACCTCGGCGCCAGCCACACACCGACCTTATCCAGGACCTCGTGAAAGCTCATATTGCCAGTTGCCTGACAGGTTCTACCCAGCTCATTGCCAGGAAGGAGCTTCACGCTATTCGGAACTACACCAAATCGACGCAAGGAAGTGGCAAGAAGCGTGGCAATCTCGACAAAAACTGCGGTCGCAATCGGTTCGGGGCTACTCGTGCTGGGCGCGAGCCTCGGAATGGCAGAGGTTGCATCCGCAGATACACCAGGTGGGCCCGTCCCCACAACCGCACCGACCATTGCCCCCCTGCCCGGCAATCCACAGCCGCAGCCTGAAGTGCCGGCCTGGCCAATGAGTCCTGAACAAGAGGAAATCCTGGTCCAGACCTTGTCCAGCATGCTCGGCGTCGACCAGGCTGAGGTGAGGGCGGCCCTCGACCAGGTTCGCGCCGACTACGCGGCGCAAGGGCCTGCCGCGCTGAACCCGTGGCTGGACAAGGCGGTCCAAGCCGGCATGTTGACCCAAGACGAAGCAGATGCTCTGCGCCGGGCTGTTGAGCTAGGTGGTATCAATCTCGGTGCCAGGTAGCCCGCTACGGCTAACCGCCATTGCCCATGATCTGAGCAAGATCAGTTGTGCGTTTGTTGCTGAAGATGTCTTCCAACATCACTAACGCGCCGTCGGGTCCGGTGAGCGGCACCCGCCAATTGGGATATTCATCGATCGTGCCGGGCTGGTTTTGCAACTGACGTTCACCGACGGCATCGGCAAGCGAGAGGCAAAGCAATCGGGCAGGTGTCCAGGTCAGATAACGGTGCAGGGCTTCGACAGTCGCGTCGATATCGGCGCCCGGCTGCAACGCTCCCAGACTCTGCAAGTTATGGAGCCAGGCCTGCCGGTCGGCCTCATCGGCTTCCAGCTCCTCATCCAGCGAGCGAGTCAGAATTCCCAGCTGATCACGAAGCCGGACATGATCACCGCTCAGATAACCGGCGGTAGGCGGAAGATCATGTGTGGTCACCGAGGCCAGGCAGTACTCGCGCCACTTCTCCGGTGCCAGCGGCGCACCGTCGCCGTCCCAATCGAACTCGAACCACAAGATCGACGTCCCGAGAATGCCGCGCTCCCGTAAGTAGTCACGTACCCATGGCTCGACGGTGCCGAGGTCCTCCCCAACCACCACTGCACCAGCCCGATGAGCCTCCAGTGCCAAAATGCCGATCATCGCGTCGTGGTCGTAACGCACATAAGTGCCCTGGGTGGGATGCACGCCGTCAGGAATCCACCACAGCCGAAACAGGCCGATGACATGATCAACACGCAAGCCCCCGGAGTGCCGCAAGATCGTGGAGACCATGTCGCGGAACGGCGCGTACGCGGCGGCCGCGAGACGATCAGGGCGCCAAGGCGGCTGATTCCAGGTTTGGCCCTGCTGATTGAACGGATCTGGTGGGCAGCCAACTGAGACGTTCTGAGCGTAACTGTCCTGCAAGCTCCAGGCATCCACGCCACGTGGACTCACGCCAACGGCCAGATCATGCATCACACCAAGCGCCATACCAGCGCGCAGAGCCGCCTGCTGAGTATTCGCCAGCTGCTCCTCCATCAGCCACTGCAGCCAGCAATGGAAGTCAATCTTGGCGGCGTTGGCGGCAGCGAAGGCAGCTACCGCTGCAGATTGTGGATCCCGTAAGTCGGGCGGCCATTGTTTGAAATTTGGCCCATACTCCTCTGCCAGCGCAGCCCAGGCAGCGTACCTTTCAAGACCACGTCCTTCACGGCGTCGATAAGTCCGCAACGAAGCCTCCCGCCCAGGCGTACGGGGCACCGAGAAGATGATCTTGAGGGCTTCCCGCTTGGCCTTCCATGATCGATCACGGTCGATCTGAGTCGAGTCAGCAAGGCCGGCGAGCAGCTGGCTTCTGATCTTGTCGATGTCCTCCCGCTGCTCAGGGCTGGCGACCGCGTACTCCGGAATGCGTTCCAGTCGCAGATATAGCGGGTTCACAAAGCGGCGGCTGCTTGGCAGATACGGCGATGGTTCCATCGGCGGCACCGGTTCGGCGGCATGGAGCGGATTGATCAGCACGAAATCCGCTTGATGTTCGGCGGCCGACCACACGGCGAGGTCCTCAAGATCGCTAAGATCGCCGACTCCCCAGGACTGTTGAGATATGACGCTATACAGCTGAGCGGCAAGCCCCCAGCCGCGACGCTTTCCCATGCGTTCCGGAAAACCAACCCAGAGCGGGGTAATGATCAAGGACATCGATGCCTGACGCTCTCCGCTGACGGCCTGCAGCGTGTGATACCCAACTGGCAGATCATCGGGGACTTCGAAAGAGGCCTCACCAACCCAGCCTTCATCGATCTGGCGTGGCGGAGTCCAGTTCTCTAGCTGTCGAAGCCGGTGTCGAATCTCGCCCGTCTCCAGCTCGATCCAGACGGTGACCGGGTCGCCGTGCGGCACGTGTACCCACACCGAGGCGGTGCGACGTTCCCTGATCACCATGCACGGCGGCAACATCTGCGTCCAGGGATGGCGGTGGTGCTTCGCGAGCGCCGCAGCGGCCGCCTCTGGTGTCGATGCGTCAACATCGAGAGCGGCGAGAACCGCGACGACTGTCTCGCGATTGACCGGCACATGGCTGCCCTGCCAGTCCCAGTACTCCGTAGCAACACCGAACGCCTCGGCCAGGTCGTAGAGAGTTGGATCCAGTTCGGCCACGGCGCCAATCCTGGCAGGTGTCAGATGTCTTATCCGCCCGGGACAAATACGTACATGATCAGCCACGCTACCGGGGCGGCAACGAGCAGTGAGTCCAGCCGGTCCATGACTCCGCCGTGTCCAGGCAGGAACGAGCTCATGTCCTTGATGCCGAGATCCCTCTTGATCATCGATTCGATCAAGTCGCCACAGGTACCCACGGCCACCAGGCTGATCCCCAGAATGATCCCCACCCAGAACGGCACACCGAGAGCGAAGATTGCCATGCAGACACCCGCTGCGGTACCTAAGACCAGCGACCCGACAGCACCTTCCCACGACTTCTTCGGGCTGATCTTGGGCGCCATTGGGTGTTTGCCGAAGATTACCCCGGCGATATAGCCGCCGGTGTCGCTCATCACCACGATCAGCAGGAAGGTCACTACTCGGGCACCGCCTTGTGCCTCGGCAAGCATCAAGGCGGCGAACGAGCCGAGTAACGGCACGTAAGCAATGATCAGCAGACTGGCAGCGGCATCACGGACAAATCCGGCAACTCCTTTCGGCATTCGCCAGATCAGGCTGGCCAGCACGGTCAGCGCTAACGAGGCCAGCAGCACGCTGGTCGTGGAAAAGATCACAGGCGCCTGACGGCCTGCGAAGTAGGAACCAAATGAGATCGCAACACCGCCGACGGCGATCGGAATGATTGCCGATGTCATGCCGTGCTTCTTCAGCGCCTCATGCAGCTCCACGGAAGCGAGCACCAGCGCCACGGCAACCAACACCACAAAGGCCGGCTTCAGATAGAGCAAGCTCAGCACGACGTACGCGCCAAGGCCGACCCCGATGCCTATGGCAGCCGGCAGGTTACGGCCGGCGCGGCCATGCGTCTTCGCTGGCGCGGCCGGTGACTCAGTCATCAAACCTCGAGTAATTCGGCTTCCTTGTGCTTGAGAACATCATCGATGGCGTCGGTGTGCTTCCGTGTGGCGGCATCAAGCTGCTTTTCGGCTCGTGCCACTTCGTCCTCCCCCACTTCCTTGTCCTTGACCATCCGGTCCAGAGCCTCCTTGGCCGCGCGGCGGGCACCTCTGACCGACACCCTGGCCTCTTCGGCCTTGTGTCTGGCCAGCTTGATGTATTCCTTGCGCCGTTCTTCGGTGAGTTCTGGAAGGACGATCCGGATCGTGCTCCCGTCGTTGGACGGATTGACCCCGAGATCGGAGTTGCGAATGGACTTCTCAATGCTACTCATCGCGGACTTGTCGTACGGGGTGATCAACATGACTCGAGCGTCTTGGGCGTGGAAAGTTGCCAGTTGCTGGAGGGGGGTTGGTGTTCCGTAGTAGTCAGCGGTCAACTTGGCGAAGATCGCTGGATGGGCGCGACCGGTACGAATGGTTGCGAATTCTTCCTTGGCGTATTCGACCGCATTCGCCATCTTGATCTCGGCCTCGCGCATGATATCGGCGATCACTGAAGTTGTTCTCCTTAGGCGTGGACGATCGTTCCGATCTTCTCACCCGACACGACACGGACGATTGTGCCGTCGGTGTCCAGACTGAAAAAGATCATTGGCAGCTTGTAATCGCGGGCCATGCTGATCGCTGTCGCGTCGGCAACCTTCAAGTTTCGCGCCAAGTACTCGTCGTAGGTCAGTTCGTCGAACTTGATCGCGTCCGGGTGCTTGCGAGGATCGGCTGAATAGACCCCGTCGACACCTTGCTTGCCCATCAGCAGTACCTCGGCACTGATTTCGAGGGCGCGTTGTGCGGCCACGGTGTCAGTGGAGAAGTACGGCATGCCAGAGCCGGCGCCGAAGATCACGACGCGGCCCTTTTCCAGGTGCCGCTCCGCGCGGCGTGGAATATAAGGTTCAGCCACTTGTCCCATGGTGATGGCGGTCTGCACGCGGGTTTGAACGCCGACCTTCTCCAAGAAGTCTTGGAGGGCCAGGCAGTTCATGACCGTACCGAGCATGCCCATGTAGTCGGCCCGGTCACGCTCCATCCCATGCTGTTGCAGTTCTGCACCGCGGAAGAAGTTGCCGCCGCCGGTGACGACCGCCACCTGGACGCCCATCTGTACCACGATGGCGATCTGCTTGGCCAGGCCTGCAACGACATCGGGGTCGACGCCGACCTTGCCACCACCGAAGACCTCGCCCGAGAGCTTCAGCATCACGCGCCTGTACGGACCATTCACCCGTCGGATTCCCCTCTGCGGTTGTTGGGACTTGCTAGGCGCCGGCCGCCTCGAACCGTACGAACCGGAGCACCTTGATTCCGGCCTCATCGAGCTGCTTGCCAAAGGCGGTCTTGTTGTCGATCACTGAGGGCTGATCGAGCAGCGCAACGTCTTTGAAATAGGCGTTGAGGCGGCCTTCGACGATCTTGGGAACAGCTCGCTCGGGCTTGCCCTCCTCCTTCGCCGTCGCCTCGGCAATCCGACGTTCGTTCTCTACCAAGTCGGGCGGCACATCGTCACGGCTGATGTATTGGGGCCGCATCGCTGCAATCTGCATTGCGGCCCCCCGGGCTGCAGTCGCGTCGGAGCCCTCGTATTCGACCAGTACGCCGACCTGCGGAGGGAGGTCGGAGGCTCGGCGGTGCAGATAGACCGCGGTCTGACCGTCGAAGTAGGCGACCGCGCCGACCTCGAGTTTTTCGCCGATTTTGGCGGCCAGCTCGTCGACCGCCTCGCCGACGGTCTGCCCTGACGGCAGGAGGGCGGCATTCGCTGCCTCCACACTGTCGGCCTTGCTCGCCGCCACGGCTTTGACCGCGTCAGCGGCCAACGCCTGGAACGCCTGGTTCTTTGCCACGAAATCGGTCTCGGCTCCCAGCTGGAGCAATGCACCATCGGCGGCGGCCACTAGTCCGTTGGTCGCCGACCGTTCTGCGCCTCGCTTGGCCGCCTTGGCCTGGCCGCTAACGCGCAGAATCTCAATCGCCTTGTCAAAGTCCCCTTCGGCCTCGGCCAGCGCCCTCTTGCAATCCATCATGCCTGCGCCGGTCGCGTCGCGAAGCTGCTTTACCTCAGCAGCGGAAATGGTTGCCATGAGTTGGATGATCCTCGTTCTCGTATCGGTGGGAAGTATCAGCTGTGGGTTGATCCTGTGGCCGGGTTGTAGACGTTTTCGGGATCTGGATTGTCGGACTGGAGCTCAAGATCAATCTCGCGGTCCGCTTCCTCCTCCGCCTCGATCGCGGCTTCCTCGGGCTGCTCCTCGCCCGGCACTGGCGGGGCGTCACCTGGAGGCATCTCGTGCGGCGTTGAGGGTGCCGGCTCCTGCGACGCTGCAAGCAGCTCGCGTTCCCAGTCCGGCATTGGCTCTAACTCAGCCTCGGCTCCTGTCTGGGCTCCGGAGCGGGCCATCAGGCCATCGGCGACGGCATCGGCAATCACTCGCGTGAGCAACGAGACCGAGCGAATGGCGTCGTCATTGCCTGGGATCGCGAAGTCGACCTCATCGGGGTCACAGTTGGTGTCAAGAATGCCGATGACGGGGATTCGCAGTTTGCGAGCCTCGTCTACTGCCAGGTGTTCTTTCTTGGTGTCGACGATCCAGACCGCCTGGGGAGGTCTGGTCATATCTCGGATGCCGCCCAGCGTGCGCTCCAGCTTTTCCTTCTCCCGGCGGAGTCCCAGTAGTTCCTTCTTGGTCAGTCCTGAAGCCGCAATGTCGTCGAAGTCCAGCCCTTCCAGCTCCTTGAGTCGCTGTATGCGCTTGATCACGGTGTGAAAGTTTGTCAGCATGCCACCCAGCCAGCGCTGGTTGACATAGGGCATGCCCACTCGGGTCGCCTGCTCGGCGATTGCCTCCTGGGCCTGCTTCTTGGTTCCGACGAAGAGCACCTGACCGCCGCGGGCGACCGTGTCCTTGACGAACGCGTATGCGCGATCGATGTAGGTCAGTGACTGCTGCAGGTCGATGATGTAGATGCCGTTGCGTTCGGTGAAGATGAACCGCTTCATCTTCGGGTTCCAACGGCGGGTTTGGTGTCCGAAGTGGACGCCGCTCTCGAGGAGCTGTCGCGTAGTGACGACGGCCATGGCCGCGTTCCCTCCTTGCCGGCATATGCTGCGCCGGCGTCCGGTTATTCAGCACCGAACCTTTCGGTGCCGCCTGATGCTTGCGCGGGCACATACTCGACGATGTTGATCAGGGTCGAGTGCGGAAGCACTCGACACGGGTTGGTCAACGTCGAGACCGATTGTGTCGCCCGGCCCGAGACCGGCAGACAAGCATGCGAAGTCAGACCTGACGGCAGGTCTGCACAGGTGAGTCTATAGGCATTCCGAACGGCTGCTCCATGCTGCGGTTGTCCACAGCCGCACTAAACCTTCGAGCAGCATCCACAGATCTGCGGGACGCCGCACGATTGGAGCCGGCATCCGGAGTCTGGCGATATGCGAGCCCTTCGTCGACGCCTGCACCGAAACTTCGGCCGGAACTTACGCCAATGTGTGCCGAAGTATTTACGCCAGTATTTGCTCTTCATCGCGGTATGCCTTTGCGTCTTCGCCATTCCGGCTCCGGCCGCGGCGGCATCTGGGTTGCCTACCCCGGCCGGCTGGCCGCTGCCCGGCTCCCCTTCGGTGGAACGAGGATTCGACCCTCCGACGGCTGTCTGGGGATCGGGCCATCGCGGTGTTGATCTTGCGGCCACGCCCGGTCAGACCATCCTTGCGGCGGCGAGGGGAACGGTGGCGTTCGTCGGATCGGTCGCCGGCAAGCCGGTGATCAGCATTGACCACGGCGGCGTGCGCACCACGTACGAGCCAGTGATCAGCACATTGCATTCCGGTGATCATGTGGCTCTAGGGCAGGTGATCGGCGTGCTGGGCACCGGCGGCCATTGTCAAGGCTGCCTGCATTGGGGCATGCGTGAAGGCAAGAAGTATCTCGACCCGCTACTCCTGCTGGGCGGTGCTGGAGGCCAGCTGCGGCTCGTGGCGGAGGCGCAACGGGAGATCGTCAGACGCGAAGCCGAAGCACGGGCTGCGGCTGCGCACTCAACTGCGGCTGTGCCACCGGCGGGAGTGATCATGAGCTCGGGTGGTCAGTCAGGACATCATGGCTTTCTCTATCCGGTTGCAGGTCAGGTCACATCTCCGTTTGGGATGCGCCTACATCCCTTGCTCAAGACCTGGAAGCTGCACGATGGCACGGACTTCGGCGCCGGCTGCGGCACGCCGATACGCGCGCCGTATGCGGGTGTGGTCACACGTGCCTACTTCAACCGGGCGTACGGTAACCGGCTGTTCCTCAGCCACGGCAGCGTTGCTGGGGTCAAGGTGCAAACCGCGTTCAACCACGCTTCGCGCTATGTGGTTCGGCCCGGCCAACGGGTCAGCCGGGGCCAGGTGATCGGTGAGGTCGGAAGCACGGGTTTCTCGACTGGCTGTCACCTGCACCTGATGCTGTGGCTCAACGGACGGCTCAACAACCCGATGGGTTGGCTATGACCGCTCTCGTCAAGCCCTGGGGTGAGCCTGTTCAAACGCCGATCGCAGCCGCTCGTCGGTTACGTGGGTGTAGATCTGCGTCGTCGCCAGGGAGGCGTGGCCGAGGATCTCCTGCACACTACGTAGATCGGCGCCCCCCTCCAGCAGATGGGTCGCCATCGCGTGCCGAAGGCCATGGGGACCGAGGTCGGGCGCCCCCTCGGTCATTCTGAGTGAACGATGGACGACTCGACGGACGACGCGAGGATCGATTCGCTTGCCCCGCTCGCCGATGAACACGGCCTGACCGGATTGATCGGTCAATAGCTGCGATCGCGCCCTTCCGATCCAGGCATCGACCGCGCGTAGCGCCGGACCACCCAGCGGCACCGTCCGCTCCTTGCTGCCCTTGCCGAAAACCCGGATTACGCGGCGTTCCCGATCAAGATCATTTAGGTCGAGTCCGCACAACTCGGAGACCCGGATTCCCGTCGAATACAAGACCTCGAGGAGTGCCACATCTCGTGCGGCTACCGGTCCTGGCGTTTCTCGAGCCGCGACAATTGCCTCATCGAGCATGTGAGCCGCCGTTGTTCGGTCGAGCGTTGGCGGCAGGATCCGGGTGGTCCTGGGAGAGCGCAGATTTGCGGCGGGATCCGTGGTGATGTGGCCGGCTTCGTGAGCCCACGCGAAAAACACCCGAGCGGCGGCTGCTCGGCGCTGCAGGGTGGTACGCGCATGACCGAGGGTGTGCTGCTTTGCGAGCCAGCTGCGCAGCGCCCTCAACCCCACCTTGTCGAGCGAGTCGATGCCGAGACGATCCAGATGGGTGAACAAATTCTGCAGATCGGTCTGGTAGGCCCGCACGGTGTGGGCGGCCAGGTTGCGTTGCCCTTGCAGATGCCGAACGTAGTCAGCGAGCAATGCCTCGAATCCCGACGGCAATCCCGTCTCCACCACGTGACCACTCTGAAACACCTGAGCGCACATTTCCAAGCACGCCACGCGGTACCCTCACCGGCGTGCCATCTCAGACCAGCACCGTTGACGAGTTGCGGACCGGCGGCACTGTCCTGCCGATCGTCCGCTGGGGGAAACCGATCTTGCACCGGCCCAATCGTCCCGTGACTGTGTTCGACGGCGAGCTGGTAGATCTCGTTCGGAACATGTTCGCCACCATGTACGCGGCGGAGGGCGTCGGCCTAGCCGCCACCCAAGTTGGCGCCGATCTTGCCGTATTCGTCTATGACTGCCCCGACGATGAGCAGGTACGGCATGTGGGAGTGATGTGCAACGCCGAGGTGTTCTTGCCCGAAGGCAAGGAACGCAAGTTGCATACCGCCGACGAGGGATGCCTGTCGCTGCCCGGTGCCTACATCGAACTAGCCAGACCGGACTACGCCATCTGTCGCGGGCTCGACCAGAACGGCGAGATGGTCGAGGTAGTGGGCACTGGCCTCCTGGCTCGTTGCCTGCAGCATGAGACTGATCATCTCAACGGCATTGTGTTCGGCGACCGGCTTTCCGGACGGGCTCGTAAGAAGCTCTATGCCATCCATGAAGACACGGCTGACCTTTATCCCGACGATTGGCCGGTGACTCCTCGGGGGGACAGCGCGTAACAGGCGATGGCGGTGGCTGCGGCCACGTTGAGGGAATCGATTCCGGCGTACATCGGAATACGAACTCGCACCTCAGCGCCCTCCGACCAACGCCTCGAGAGGCCGGCGCCTTCGGTACCCAGCATGACGGCGATACGCGTTTCCGGGCGGATGGTTACGGCCAGTTCACTGAGCTCGATTGCCTCAGGCACCAAAGTGAGGGCGATGGTCAGAAAGCCGGCATCGGCGAGCAGTTCCGGTGCGCCACGCCAGTCCTCCAGCCGCGCCCAGGGCAGCGCGAAGACCGCACCCATGCTGACCTTGATAGATCGGCGATATAGCGGATCGGCTGTCTGCGGCGACAGCAGGGCGCCGTCCCAGCCCAAGCCGGCGGCATTTCGCAGGATTGCCCCGACGTTGGTGTGGTCGACGATGTCCTCTAAGACGACCAGACGATGCATCGCCAAAATGTCCCCGACACGATGGCGTTGTTCGCGATGCAGGGATGCCAACGCGCCTCGATGAACGTGAAAACCCGTTACCTGCTCCGCCACCTGCTCGGTCACGACAAAGACCGGCGCACCAGGCCACGACTCCAACACATCGTGCAGACCATCGAGCCACCGTTCGGCCAAGAGGAACGAGCGTGGCCGAAACCCAGCACCGACAGCTCGACGGATGACCTTCTCACCTTCAGCGATGAAGAGGCCGTGCTCTGTCTCAAGATGCCGGCGAAGCGAGGTCTCCCGTAGCCGGACATAGTCGGCCAGACGCGGGTCCTGGGGATCGGCGATGCTGAGCCTCACTATGATCCTCCCCTGATGCACATCCTCGGAATCCTGGACTGGCAGCCCGCACGCGACCATCCCGAGCTCCTCGCTCGACCGGTCGAGGAGGCAATTGGTGACCTAGCGCTGGAATGCTTCGTCGCTCCCATCGACCCGAACCGAGCCGACACGGCCGAGTTTTGCGCGGCGTACCATGTCCCGTTGGAAGTCTCCGCAAACTGTGTCGTAGTAGCTGGGCGGCGTGCTGAACTGTCAGTAATGGCAGCATGCCTGGTACGGGCCACCGATAGAGCCGACGTCAACAAGGTGATCCGCAAGCGGCTGGACGTACGCAAGATCTCCTTTGCCAGCATGGACGACGCCGTACGCGAGACTGGCATGGAGTACGGCGGTATTACCCCGATCGGCCTGCCACCCACTTGGCCCATCCTGGTCGATGAAGCGGTCGCGCGACTGGACATGATCGTTATCGGTAGCGGGATCCGCGGGGGCAAGATCGCAATGCCGGGATCATCGGCGGTAAACCTACCGAATGCCGAGATCTTGGCGCTCGCTCTCAGCTCAGCAGACTAATGATCGCAGCGACACCAACAGCGACGATGATCACTCGATAGACGATCGGCGGCAGCTTACGGCTCACCCTGCCGCCTACCTGGGCGCCGACCACCGATCCCACAGCGATCGCGATCGCCGCCGGCCAGTTCACCTCGCTGACGATCACGAAGACTACGGCGGCGATCATGTTCGCGATCGTTGCCAAGACGTTCTTGACCGCATTGATGCGAGCCAGACTTTCGGCAAAACCGATGCCCAAGATCGCGATCAGCAACACCCCTTGAGCGGCTCCAAAGTAGCCGCCATAGACACCGGTGAGGGCGATCGCCAGCCAGAGCACCACGGAGCCAAGTAGCGGGGACGCGGCGTCCGTGCCGAGCCGGGCACGCCGATAAGCAAGCCGGGTAGCAATGGATGGCTGCAGGATCACCAGTGCGCAGCCCAGACCGATCAAGATCGGCACGATGGCGTCAAACGCTGCCGACGGCAACCACAGCAGCAAAAATGCGCCGACGATTCCGCCTAGGAGCGAAGCCGATCCCAACCAGAGCACCCGCCGGCGCTGACCTTTGAGCTCACGCCGCGTTGCCCACGCGCCCGACAGCGAGCCCGGCGAAAGTCCCACCGTATTGGAGACGTTGGCGATCACCGGCGGCACGCCAAGCGCCAGCAGGGTCGGAAACGTGATCAGCGTTCCCGCGCCGACAACGGTATTGATCAAGCCAGCCAGCCCTCCGGCGCCGAGCAGCGCCAGCAGGCCCAGCCAGGTCACTGAGTCAGATTAGGTTGACTCTCCCACTCGTACTGGCCGTTTTGAGTCGCTGACGTTGTCGGCTGCTCCGGTATCTCGAGCACCGCGGGCCTTTCAGGACGCGCTGGACGCTCCAGACCCTGGGCCTCCTGAATCGCCTCTTCGACGGTCCGTCGCGCGGCTTCTTCCTCTACGGCGTTCTGCTTCTCGATCTCGGATTGCACATCGATCTTGGCTGGCGCAGTGAACTCGCCCTCGGTGGTCTCCGGAATGGCGGACGAGGCGACCTTGCCGACGACGCTGCCAAGACCCTTGAGTGCGTCATTCAGTTCGCTGGGTACCACCCAGACCTTGTTGGCGTCACCACGAGCGATTGCCGGCAGCATCTGCATGTACTGGTACGCGAGTAGGGCTTGGTCGGGCTGACCGGCGTGGATGGCGTTAAAAACGGTTGTAATCGCTTGCGCCTCGCCCTCAGAGCGAAGCATCGCAGCCTGCCGATCTGCCTGAGCTCGTAGCACTGCAGCCTCCCGGTCACCCTGCGCCCGCAGGATGGCAGACTCCTTTTCACCGCCGGCGGACAGGATCTGCGACTGCCGTTGCCCCTCGGCGAGGAGGATTACTGCCCGCTTGTCACGCTCCGCCCGAGCACCCTTCTCCATTGCATCTCGGATCGTTGCCGGAGGCTCGATAGCGCGGAGTTCGACGCGATTTACCTTGATCCCCCACTTGCCTGTTGCTTCATCGAGGACCACACGCAGTTTCTGGTTGATCTCCTCGCGACTGGTTAGCGCTTGTTCGAGATCTAGGCCGCCGATGATGTTGCGGAGGGTTGTCATCGTCAGCTGCTCGATAGCCTTGATGTAGTCCTGAGCCTCATACGCCGCACGAACGGGATCGATGATCTGGAAGTAGATCACTGAGTCGATGCCGACCATAAGGTTGTCCTCGGTGATCACTCCCTGTGGCGGGAAGGGTACGACGTTCTCCCGCATGTCCATGTTGTAGCGAACCTTGTCAAACAGCGGCACCACGAGATGCGGTCCAGGCTCTAACGTGCGCTTGAACTTTCCGAGCCGCTCGACGATGCCGACCCGCTGTTGACGGATCACACGAACTGAGTTGCCTATGAAGAAGATCACCGCTAGCGCTACAGCTAAGACGACGATCAACGACGCGAGATCCACGATCTTCCTTCTCTCTCTAGGGGAGTTGCCCATGCTTGGGGTATACGACAGCAATGACGCCGTCGATCTCGTAGACCTCGATCTCGGTGCCTTGCTCGATCACCACGTCTGAGGAGTAGGGACGTGCCGTCCAGCTCTGACCGTCAACCTTGATCTCGCCGCCGGACTTGTCGATCTGCGAGACGGCTACCCCGCTGCTACCGACCATCTTGGCGGCATGGGATCGATAGCCGGGCATGCTTCGCACCTTCGCAAGCAGCGTTGGCCGGAGCAGCATCAGCATGCTGAGACTGACGGCGATGGCCGCGAGGATTTGTAGCCACCAGAGGGAAGGAGCAACGAGCGCTACTACCGCTCCGCCCAGCGCTCCAACGGCGAGCATGATCAACACCAGGTCAAGCGACATGATCTCGGCGATACCCAGCAGGAAGGCGAGACTCAGCCAGAGCGCCCAGGAATTGTCACCCAGCCAGTCGGTCAAGTTCACCTCCATGACGGTCTCCAGACGTGGTTATTTCTGTGATCCCATGGTGCCAGTCTGGCTAAAGCGCACGTGCGCTCCATCGAGCGTCCGCCTCGACAAGCGTCAGCTCGATATCGAAGGTCTTTGTCAGGTTTTCAGCAGTCAACGTCTCCCGCAACGGTCCAGCGGCGACGATGCTTCCCTCCCGCAGCAGCATGGCGTGCGTGATGCCAGAAGGAATCTCCTCGACATGATGTGTGACGAGGACTGTGGCAGGCGCGTACTGATCCTTGGCAAGCTCGCCGAGGGTGTTAACCAGCGACTCGCGGCCGGCAAGATCGAGGCCGGCGGCGGGCTCATCGAGTAGCAAGAGTTCGGGATCCGTCATGAGGGCTCGGGCAATCTGGACGCGCTTGCGTTCACCCTCGCTTAGCGTGCCGAACGTCCGATTGGCGAGGCGTTCGATGTGCAGCTGGGCGAGCAGTTCATCGGCTCGTTCGTGGTCCAGTTCGTCGTACTGCTCGCGCCATCGCCCGACAACGGCGTACGAGGCGGAGACAACGACGTCATGAACCCGTTCTGCCCGAGGAATTCGCTCCGCAAGCGCGGCAGAAGTGAGCCCGATACGGGGCCGCAGCTCGAAGACATCGACGGTGCCGAGTACCTCGCCAAGCAGGCCGGCGACGCCGCTCGTGGGATGAATCTGCGCCGAAATGACCTGTAGCAGCGTCGTCTTGCCCGCTCCGTTTGGTCCAATGACGACCCACCGGTCGGACTCGTCCACTTCCCACGTGATGTCGTTGATCAAGGTCGAACCGCTCCGGACGACGCTCACGCCAGCCAGCTCCACAACAGCCGCCATGGCCCAAACTTACAGTTTTGGGGTCCTCACACAGACGCTCACGTAATTTAGGGCGATGGAGTCCCTGCCATCGGTGCGGATGACAGCGAACCTGAACTCGATGATCAGGGGGCAGCAGTCGATTGAGCAGGCCGAGCGGGCAATTCGTGGCGATGACGTCGCCCATCATGTGATCGACCCGGAGGATGTGCTGGGCCTGGATCCGCTCGAAGCCTCCACTCTGGATGAGGCATTGGATGCACTCATGGCGGCCGAGCAGGACGCATGGTTCCTAGCCCTCCCCATGCCGGGATCTCTTGCACCACTTCGAGGCCCGGCCGCTTTCAATCTCGCCGCCTTGGAGCAAGGCGAGGCTGTCGTGGCTAGTACGGCAGGCCTTGGCATGGTGCCTATCCGGGTCGGCCAAGCGGTTCAGTGGCAGATCTTCGTCGCGGAGCGACCGCTTGCACCGAGCAGCCCGTACGAGGCGGAGCGGGCCTTGAATGAGGTGGTAATCGAAGCGGCGGTTACCCTGTCGCAACTCGATGTGGCATCGGGCGCTTGGCCGGAGCCACCGGCGGCAGTGGCGTTGCCACCCGGCTACACCTCTCGCCAGAGAACCACAGCGCAACGAGCGGCCCGGCTGATCGCTGCCTGCGACGCGGCGTTACTTGATGACGGCGCCAGCATTTCTTCCTTTGAAGCGAGTCGCCGCGCCGAGGAGTTGCGCCGAGTACGCGTCAAGGCAGGTGAAGCACTCGGTTCAACGGTTAGCTGGCTGGTTCCAGACGCGTAGCCGAGCGGAGCAATCAAGCAGTCTCTATTACGCTGCCCACATGTCCCTGCTCCCCGCATTGACGGGCTCGTTTTCCACTCCTGCGGCCGGCAACCCGACGGTCGCGATAATGGAGGCCGCGTACGCACACCACGGCATCGATGCTCGATACATCAACTGCGAAGTAGCTGCTGAGGACTTGCCGGATGCCGTCCGTGGCGCGACGGCCATGGGTTGGATCGGCTTCAACTGCTCCTTACCGCACAAGGTGCCGGTGATCGGACTGCTCGATGAGCTTGCCGAATCAGCCCGGCTCATTGGGGCAGTGAATTGCGCGATACGCCAGGAGGGCGGATGGATCGGGGAGAACACCGATGGCCAGGGCTTTCTCAGCTCACTGCGTACCCTTACCGAACCTGCGGGACAGCGAGTCCTCATCCTCGGTGCCGGGGGCGCGGCACGCGCAGTTGCCGTCGAGCTAGCACTTGCCGAAGCGGCTGAGATTTGGGTGGCCAATCGCAACCTTGCCAAGGCAGCCGACATCGCCAACCTCGTGAATAGCCAGACGCCGGCTGTGTGCACCGCGGTTGAGTGGCGGGAAGACCTCACCGTGCCGGCGTCGGCGACGGTCGTAGTCAATGCCACATCACTAGGCTTGCCCGGTTCCGGTGAAGTGCCGCTGTCGTTTGACGCGATCCCGATGGGCTTGGTGGTTTGCGACGTCATCCCTAATCCGCCCGACACCCAATTTCTGCAGCGGGCGCGTCAGGCCGGCGCCCGGACCCTCGACGGCCGCGGCATGCTGCTTAACCAGGGAGCGATCAACATCGAGTTCTGGACTGGCGTGAACCCCGATCCTGTCGTCATGGGTAAAGCACTTGACGAGGCCATCGCTGGCTGGTCGCACCCCTGACGCCAATGGTTGGCGCATTGTTTGCAATCGGCGGCGCCGAGGACAAGTTTCGGCGACGGACCGTGTTCATTGGTGGCTCAATCGCCGTCACTGCTCGGCCTGGGGTGTGGATGAGGACACCGCAGCTGTCATTTAGGAAGAAAGCAGCTCGAAGTCATCGGCCGAGGTACCGTCACCGTGATTGATGGACAGAACATGGTTTCTGACGCCTACTTGACGAAGCGCACGACTCCACTGCTTCGTTTCTGGAGCGGTGCTTCACGTGCTGCTTGCTGGCAGCCAGTTCGACCTAGCTACTCGTGCCCTTCTCAGTCACCACACCGTACTTCCCGACCCTGAGGTGCTGGCCCCATGCCGGGGACGTCGAAGAGGTCGCACCAGACACTGCCGTAGAAGTTAGGAGCTGACGGCTTCAGCGATGGCTTCGTCGTTGCGGACCGGTGGTAACGGCTGCCCGGTCTCGAGCAAAGTCTTCATGCTGTCCAAGATCCAGATCCAGCCGTCTTTGACGTTTTCCCAGGTAAGCGGGCTGTGTTCCAGGTTGCCGTGGACGAGCCGAACGCGCGTCAGCCCCTCGCCAGCGTTTTCCACGGTCCATTCCACACGGCTGGGCGGTTCATGCTCCAGCGCGGCGTCGTAGAGCGTATGCCAGGTCTGTACGAAGCGACCAGGACTGTCTCCACTGGGTGCTTTCATCTCCTCGATAAAGCCGTCAACGGCCGGGCGTCCGTCGACAGTGACCGTACAGTAAGGCCGTCCCTGCCGCGGAGGCTCGGTGAACTGGGTGGCGTGAAAGTAACGCTTGGTCCACTCCGACTCGGTGATCGCAGCCCAAACCTGTTGAGGCGTTGCGGCGATATAGATCTGATACACGTGCGCCGTGTTTTGATTGGCACTCTGACGTCGATTCATTGAGTCCGGCTCCTTCGTCGCTTTTCGGTGGAACGTGGTTTGCGCAGGTCTGTCAATCTGCATCCGAAAACTCCTGCAGTCGCCGGAGCGGAACCGACGTCATAGTGCGGAGGCTCATGCAGATTCTTCCTTCCTCGTTTCTGTTTCCTGATCCGCTGTGACGTGATCATCGAGGGCCACCAGAGCAGTCGTGAACCGAGCCGCGTACTTACTGATCCACCGGTTGGCAACCTGCTCGATGGGCACGGGATTGAGGTAGTGCCGCTTTGTCCGTCCCTGACGGGCAGTGATCACGAGATTCGCCTCCGCCAGCACGGAGAGATGCTTCATCACCGCAAAGCGGGTTATCGCCGGGAACTTCTCGCACAGCTCGGTGAGGGTCTGTGCGTCCCGGCCGAAGAGGGAATCCAGCAGGGCTCGCCTCGTTGGGTCCGCGAGTGCCCGGAAAATGTCGCCGCCGGAGTCCATGGTACACATGATATGTGACCATTTGGTCACATATCAAGGATGGACGGTCATCTAGAAGACTGCGGTAATGAATTCGTTCCTCACAAAGCTCTTCGAGGCCTGGACGAACGCTGACGATCTATCTTGCGTGGAAGCTCGATTCGCAGCGATCTATACCGATCCCGTACGCGTCAACGGCACAGACATGTCACTGGCTGATCTCGCGGCCAGGGCCCGCGCCCTGCACGAGGCCTTTTCCGGCCTCCAGGCTGAAGTGCTTCAGCTTGTCGACGGCAAGGACAGTGTCGCAGTCGCCTTCGTCATACATGGCTGGCACACGGGTGCGTACCACTCCCCTATTGGAACGATCCCGCCAACCGGATCCAAGGTGCAGATCCGCAGCATTGACGTCTTGACCCTCAGCGATGGAAAGATCTCCGGCATTTGCGTTATTGCCGATGATCTTGGCACCTTGCGTCAGCTCGGTTGGCAGCCCTAGTCACTAATGACCGCTCGGGTCATCAGTGGCATGATATGGGCCATCGTACGTGCGGTCGTGGTCTTGATCTTGTCGCAGCGCAGGGCTTCACGATGGATGACGTGCCACCAGAATCGCTAGAGTCCAAAATTCCGCACTGGTCGGAAAGTTGACCCGCAAAGGACCGCGTTATGGTCGAGTTTCCAGCATTGGTCCGAAATTTGGTAAAAGCCGGCTAGCTTGCTAGCGGCGCGCTTCAAGGACCTTGCGGCGCAGCACAGCGGAACTGTCGCGGAAGGCGCCCATGATCGAGTAGCCAGGCCGTCGGCTACCTGATCAACCGAGAAACCGAGCGCAAGCGTCGCCGAGGTGACCGCAAGGGCATTTTCCACCTTGACCGTGCTCAGGCCGGTCAAGGTCAGCGGAACGTCCATCACCTCAATGACCTCAAGCGGATCCGCGCCGGGCATCAGAACGCAGATCCATCCCTCGAGCAGTGTGGTGACCCGACCCGCCTCGGAGAGCACACTGCATGCCGAGGGTGAGTCGGGATCACGAGTGAACACCCAAATCTGAGCCTTCGTACCAAGCCGCATAGCGAACGTCCGCGGGTCGTGGGCGTTCAGCACGCACCAGCCGCGCGGCTTGGTGATCTTGGTAATGACCGCCTTAACCTCGGCCGGGGCCACAGTATCGAGCACCCGAGCCAGCCCGTACGCCAACACCTCGGCCCGCCCGGAGTTCCGCCAGGGATACGCCACCACCACCTCGTTGACCGTTCCAGTTCGGGTACGCACTGCCAGTCGCGTCGCGCCGCCGGCGCGAGCGATTCGCCGGACGACTTGGGTGAGCAGTCGGACGCGAAGCGCTGCCGAAACACCGTTCCAGCGGCTCCCGGCCGTGGTTTGCCGAGCCCTAGTTCGGTACCAAGATCACGAGCTGCGGCGACAGGCATAGCCATGAGTTCGCTGAGATCGAGGGTGAGTTTCGCCGCAGGTCGCGGAAAGTACAGGTTGGGTCCTTCGAGCAGGCGTAGCTCGAGAAACGAGCGGGGGTGGATTGGCTGGCCATCAGCGCCGGTTAGGCGCCGGTCGAGTGCAGGCCGCCGTCGACGTGGATCATCTCGCCGGTTGTCTTGGGAAAGAAGTCGCTGAGCAGCGCGACCACGGCCCGCGCGGTCGGCGTCATGTCTTTGGGATCCCAGCCCAACGGCGCGCGCTCGCCCCATACGTCGTTGAATGCCTCAGCGCCGCTGATCGCCTTCTTGGCCAGCGTTTCCAACGGACCTGCGGCGACCAGATTGACGCGTATTCCATCCGGTCCAAGGTAGCGGGCCAGATAGCGGCAGGTGCTCTCCAGTGCAGCCTTGGCTACGCCCATCCAGTCGTAAACCGGCCAGGAGACGGTCGCGTCGAAGGTGAGTCCGACAACCGAGGCGGGCTGGGCGAGCAGCGGTCTGCAGGCCATGGTCAATGACGCCAAGGAGTAGGCCGATACTTGCAGCGCGGTGCCGACGTCGCTCCAGGGCGTAGTGAGGAAGTTTCCACCAAGTGCCGTCTCTGGATTGGCAAAGGCCAGCGAATGTACGAGCCCATCGAGATGGTCCAGGCGCTCACCGAGGTGGGTTGCCAATCCCGCCAAATGATCTTCATTGGTGACGTCAACCTCCAGCAGCAAGGGGACTGGGTCGAGTTTCTTGATCACCCGTGCCGTCAGGCTCATTGCCCGGCCGAAGTTAGAGACAACCACAGTGGCCCCCTCGGCTTGAGCGATCTTCGCGACGTGGAAGCCGATGGAGGTGTCAAGAGTGACGCCGGCAACAAGAATGTTCTTGCCCTCGAGAATGCCCACGGATATCCCTTCTGCTGTTGCGTCGATTCTGCGGTCGTCGGTCTCAGTGGCCCATGCCAAGACCGCCGTCCACCGGAATCACTGCCCCCGTGATGTAGCTGGCCGCGTCGCTGACCAGAAACTCGACGGTGCCAGCGACGTCGTCGACTGAGCCGAACCGGCCGAGCGGGATTTGCCCGGCATACTTCTTGATCAGATCCTCGCCGAGCTCGGCGGTCATGTCGGTCTCGATCAAACCCGGAGTAATCACGTTTGCCGTGACGCCGCGTGATCCCAGTTCGCGAGCCAGAGAGCGTGCCATTCCCACCAGCCCGGACTTCGAGGCCGCATAGTTCACCTGCCCGGCCGAGCCCATCATGCCGACCACCGATGAGATGAAGACGATCCTTCCGAACTTTCCACGGATCATTGGCCGGGCGGCCCGACGCGCCACCCGGAACGCTCCGCTCAGGTTGGTGGCAATGACTTGGTCCCAATCGTCGTCCGACATTCGCATGAGCAGCGTGTCCCGGGTAATGCCGGCGTTGGCAACCAAGACTTCGACGGTCCCCAGGGTCGACTCCACCTGAGCGAATGCGGCCTCTACCTGGGCCGGATCTGTCACATCGCACTGCACGCCGAGTACGTCGGCCGGCACCTCGCGGCTGCGATAAGTCGCGGCCACTCGATGCCCTGATTTGGTCAGCCGAACGGCAATGCCCTGACCGATTCCCTTGCTGCCACCGGTCACTAGAACAACCCGAGATGGATTCACCCAGGTCACGCTACCGAGAACTCCTGATCGTCGGGGACCAGGCGTAGGCTGACGTGGTGACTGATCGCGAGGCGGGCGCGAAGACACCCATCACCGCCGAGCCGGGCCGTCGAGGCTCGGCCCCGCTGATCACTGATGCTCGGATGGGGACCAGCGACGAGATGTCGGATCGGATCCGCAAATACACGATCACCATGAGTATTCGGGCGGCGTGCTTCCTCAGCATGGTCTTCGTCGAGGGCATCTTCCGCTGGATACTCTTCGCCGGCGCGGTGATTTTGCCATTGGTGGCAGTCATCGCTGCAAACCAGGTCAACCAGCATTTCCGCCGCCGCAAGGTGACCCACGGCATGTCGACCGAGCGCCTCGGACTTACGACCGGTCACGACGACGAGCCGAATCGCGCTGAGGTAATCGAGGAGGACGAGATCAGTCAACAGCGACCGAATGAACGTGTCGCCTAGCGGCGTCGATCCGCTTCCTGAAGATCTCGGCGGTCTGCGCTGCTCAGCCCGAGGCTGCCAACAACTTGCGGCGTACGACCTGCAATGGAGCAACCCGAAAATCCATACCGCCGATCGTCGCAAGCACTGGCTCGCCTGCGATGATCACCGCGAGACTCTGGCGCAATTTCTGTCTGCCCGCGGGTTCCTGAAAGAGGTGCATCCGCTGTGACGGCCCCCTGTCTGAACCTACGTCAACGTCGGTTGCCGTGGGCCGGCACATGTTGCAAACTGTGCAAACCGCCAGAAACTATGCAGAGCTTAGGGAGTTCATCCCTAGCCGCCGATGGCCGACATGGGCCGATCAGGTTGCAGGAAGCTCGGGTCGTTGATGCCATGGCCGGGCTTCTTGCCAGCGACCGCGGCCACCCACAACGCGGCAAGCTCCGAATCGCTGGCACCGCTGCGCAGCGGCGTACGCAGGTCGGACTCGGTGCGGGCGAAGAGACAATTGCGGATCTGCCCATCGGCAGTCAGCCGGACGCGATCGCATGCGCCACAGAACGGCTGCGTGACTGACGCGATGATGCCTACCGAGTAACCGGTACCGGCGATTCGAAAGAGCTCCGCCGGTGCGCTGCCTCGCGTCCTGGCATCTTCGGGATCCTCGTAGAGCTCAACGTGCTGACTAAGGCGCTGTCTGATCTCTGCTGCAGTGATCATTTCGTCGCGCTTCCAGCCATGCTGCGGATCCAGTGGCATTTGTTCGATGAAGCGCAGCTGTACCCGCTCAGCCATCGCCCACTGCAGCAGGTCAAATGCTTCATGGTCATTGATACCCCGCAGCAGCACGGTGTTGATCTTGACGGGTTGCAGGCCGGCGTCCCGAGCAGCGGCGATTCCCGCAATAACATCGGGCAGCCGGCGACGCCGGCTGAGCCTGGCAAAGGTCTCCGGGTTCAGGGTGTCGAGCGAGACGTTGATCCGCTTCAGCCCAGCCGCCACCAACTTCTCGGCCCGCACTGCAAGGCCGATGCCGTTGGTTGTGAGCGCGATCTCCGGCACCGGAGACAGTGCTGCGATCTCGGCCACGAGCAGTTCAAGGTTCTTGCGAAGCAGTGGTTCGCCGCCGGTGAGCCGTACCGTTGTGATGCCCAGGCGCTCGACACCGATTGTGATCAATCGCACAATCTCGTCATCGGTCAAGACCTCTGCGCCGGGCAGCCAGTCCAGTCCCTCCGGTGGCATGCAATAAGCACACCTGAGATTGCAGCGATCGGTAAGCGAGACCCGCAGGTCCGTCGCGATGCGACCAAAGTGATCCGCAAGCACAAGTTGATCACGCACGACCGCGTCCGCAGGTGCGGAAACCGTTGGGCGTAACCGCGGAAGCGGCAGGAGCGTGGTCATGTTGGGAGTCTAATTTGGCGCCTGCACGATCCGATCAGGATGGATGATCCGATCAGCATGCGTGTAGACATTCATGGTTTCGCCTCGGATGAATCCGACCAGGGTAAGTCCTGCCTCTTCGGCCAGTTCAGCCGCCAGGGAACTCGGTGCCGAGACCGCAGCAAGCACCGGGATTCCCGCCAGAACGGCCTTTTGGGTGAGCTCGAAGGAGGCCCGGCCGGAGACCGCCAAGATCATCTGGCGGAGCGGCAGCAGCTGCTCCCGAATCCCCCAACCGATCACCTTGTCCACTGCATTGTGGCGGCCGACGTCCTCCCTAACGCAGACCATTCCCCCGTCCAGCCCCAACAGGCCAGCCGCATGCAATCCACCCGTCTGGTCGAACGTTCGCTGACGCTGCCGCAGCTGCACCGGCGCGGTGATCACCAGGTCTGCTGCAACGCGTACCTGCGGGTCTACCCGATACATCGATTCGCGCATCACCGCCTCGATTGTGGTCGTACCGCAGATACCGCATGCGCTGGTAGTCATCACATTTCGACGAACCACGACTGACGTAGAGATTTCTGGCGTAAGCGTGATGTCCAATACGTTGTACGTGTTGACCCCGTCAGGTCCCGATCCAGTGCAGTAGCGGGCGAGCACCATATCGGACCGCTCGGTGATCACGCCTTCGCTGAAGAGCAGTCCGTGGGCTAGATCGATGTCGTTGCCAGGGGTACGCATCGTGACGACGTACGGCTCCCCGTTCAGCCGGATCTCCAGCGGCTCTTCCACGGCCAGGGTGTCGCTCCGGCGGACCGCCTCCTGCAGCCCAACCCTCAGCACCTCGTGGCGACGGGTTACTCGTCCCATGACATCATCCTGGCCCATAGGATCAACAGGGCTACGCAATCTGCCCTCTCAGGAGCATCCGAGCTATGGAACTCAAGCATTGGTTGACCACCCTCTCCGGCGCGCTCCAAACCAGGGACGTCGTCATGGACGAAGATTCCGTCCAGATCCTGCTGGACCTCGCTCGGGACTCCGCACACGAGGTGGAACGAGTGGCGGCACCACTTACGACGTTTTTGGTCGGCATCGCCGTGGGACGCGGCGCGACGCTCGGCAGTGTTGCCGCGAGGGCGACCGCGTTACTGATGAACGAGGAATCCTCCGACTAGCCTGGCTCCGTGCGCCGCTTGTGGCTTCGTTGGGCACTGTTGATCATGTTCGTGGCCGTGCTCGGCGTCGTCTTCGTCACCTTAGGTGAGTGGCAGCTCGACAGGTTGGCTCAGCGCAAGGAACGTAACGCCACGACGATTGCCAACGAGCAGAAGCCCGTTCAGCCGTACGAGCAGGTCTTCACCCGACCCATCACCGAAGCGGATCAATGGCAGCGTGTCGAGGCGCGGGGAACATTCGATCCCGAGCATCAGTTCGTGGTGCGCTATCGAAGCAATGGTGGTGCGGATGGTTACGAGGTCGTGACACCCCTCCGCACGGCGGCCGGCGTTGTGCTCGTGGATCGCGGATTCATCCCGCTAGAACGCGGCGCTCGGATCCCGTCGACGGCTCCGGCGCCGCCCACCGGCGAGGTGACAGTCATTGGCCATGTACGCCGCGACGAGAAGGGCCGCCGAGCCGCTACGACGCCGGTGGCCAACCAGATGCGCCTGATCAACTCTGGAGCCATCGCGACCACGCTGCCCTATCCGATCTCGTCCGGCTACATCGGCCTGCTGACCGTGCAGCCTGAACAGCAGGGCGGTTTTCGGACGATCCAGCTGCCCGAACTATCCGAGGGTCCGCACTTTTGGTACGCCGTGCAATGGTTCATGTTCACTGCGGTCGCCGTCGTTGGCATCGTCGTCTTCATCCGAGCTGATCTGCGGGCTCGCCGTGAGGAGCGCGACGAGGCTGCCCGAGCGCGCGTAACGGTTTCAGGAGTCTGATCATGGACCTTGGGCTGGCGGGCCGTGCGTTCGTCGTTACGGCTGCCAGCAGCGGGCTGGGACGGGCCGCGGGCGAGCAGCTCGTCAACGAAGGAGCTCGTGTCGTGCTCGTCGCTCGACGAGCCGAGATGCTGGCCGAGGCGGTGAGCCGAATGGGACCGGACCGGGCCGTCGCCCTCGCGGCCGACTTGACTGATCCAAATACCGCAGAGACTGCCTGCGCCTTCGCTCTGGACGCCTTCGGACGGCTCGATGGTGCGTTGATCAGCGTCGGAGGACCTCCCGCCGGCTCGGTGCTGGGCACCAGCGAGGAGGAGTGGCGGGGAGCGTTTGAGTCAGTCTTCCTGACAGCACTGCGGGTCAGTAGGGCTGTGGTCCGGCATGGCACGGCCAGCGATTTGTCCATCGCCTGGGTGCTGTCGACCTCGGTCAAGACGCCGCTGCCGGGTCTCGCCACCTCGAACGGCTTGCGCCCAGGGTTGGCCATGCTTGTCAAGCAGCTCGCCGACGAACTGGGATCGCAGGGCACCCGAGTAATCGGCCTGCTGCCTGGCCGCATCGAAACCGAGCGCACCCAATACCTGGACTCACTCAAGGCGGATCCGGCCGCCGCGAGGGCGAGCGTCGAAGCGGCGATTCCGTTGCGCCGGTCTGGCCGGCCAGAGGAGTTCGGTAGGGTCGCGGCCTTTGTGCTCTCCCCTGCCGCGTCCTACCTCACCGGCTCAGTGATCTCGGTGGACGGCGGAGCCCAGCGCGGACTTTGATCAAACTGGGTTCTATAGAGCTCGGCGTACAGCCCGCCCTCGCGTAGCAACTCCTCATGCCGGCCGCGCTGCACGATGCGGCCATGATCAACGACGATGATCAAGTCCGCATTGCGGATTGTCGAAAGCCGGTGTGCGATGACGATGCTGGTGCGGCCTTCCATCGCAAGATCAAGTGCTCGCTGCACGGCAACTTCTGATTCCGAGTCCAGATGAGCCGTGGCCTCATCGAGGACCACAATGGGCGGAGCCTTGAGCAGCAGTCGAGCGATCGCGAGGCGCTGCCGCTCACCACCCGAGAGGCGATAGCCGCGTTCCCCGACGACGGTGTCTAGGCCATCGGGCAGACTCTCCACCAGCGTCTTGAGTTGTGCGGCTTCCAGCGCTTCCCATACTTCCGCATCAGTGACGTCAGGTTTGGCGTACTGCAGGTTCGCGCGAATCGTGTCATGGAACATATGCGCGTCTTGGGTAACGTAGCCGACCCTGGCGCGCAGCGAGTTTTGCTGCAGCTTCTTGACATCGGTGCCGGCCACCGAGACCGTTCCTGAGGTGGCGTCATAAAGTCTCGCGATCAAGTGGGTGATGGTGGTTTTCCCACCACCGGAACGCCCTACAAGCGCTGCTGTCTGGCCGGCCGGGACATCGAAGGTCACCTCATGCAGTACCTCGCCGCTGGGCCGTTGATCAAGGGAGGCAATCGACTCCAGGCTTGCCAATGAGACCTCATTGGCAGTCGGATAGCTAAACGAGACATGATCAAAGCTGACCGAGGCCGGGCCGTTGACTGTCTCGGCGTCCTCGCCATCTCGGATCATCGGCACCAGGTCGAGAACCTCGAACACGCGGTCGAAGCTGACAAGCGCGTTCATCACGTCAATGCGTAGGTTCGTGAGCTGGGTCAGTGGCCCGTACAGCTGGGCAAGCAGGCCGGCCAGGGCCGTCAGAGTACCCACAGTGAGAACGCCATCGATAGCCAGCGAGCCGCCTACGCCGTACACGAGTGCTGTTGCGAGGGCGGCAACCAGGCTCAAGGAGGTGAAGAAGAAGCGCCCGTTCATAGCGATCTTGACCGAGACATCGCGTACGGCTCCGGCACGCTCGGCGAAGCGATCATGTTCTTCGACAAACCGCCCGAAGAGCTTGACCAGCAGGGCGCCGCTGACGCTGAAACGCTCGGTCATTGTCGCGGACATGTCGCCGTTGAGCTGCATCTGCTGACGGGTAAGATCAGCGAGCTTGCGACCCACGATCTTGGCGGGTATGAGGAAGATCGGCAACAAGATCAGCGCAGCCAGAGTCAGCTGCCAGCTCAGCACGAACATGGCTGCTAGCACCAGCACCAGGCCGATCAAGTTCGACAGTACTGTCGACAGGGTTGAGGTAAATGCCTGCTGGGCGCCGATCACATCTGAATTGAGGCGCGAGACCAGCTTTCCGGTCTGGGTTCTGGTGAAGAAGGCAATCGGCATCTGAATCACATGATCAAATACCTGAGTGCGCATATCGAAGATCAAGCCCTCGCCGATCCTTGAGGAAAACCAGCGCTGAACGAGGCCGAGCACGGCCGCAAACACGGACAGCACAGCCACGGTGATGCTCAGTATGATCACGACTTGCCGGTTCCCCTGCAAAATACCGTTGTCGATGATCTGCTTGAAAAGTAGCGGTGGCGTGACATTGAGCACGGATATGATCACCACAGTTGCGACAAATGCGGCGATCATGAGCCGATAGGGCTTCGCGAAACGCAGCACGCGCCCGACGACGCCGCTACTGAGTCGGTGCTCAGCGACCTCGGGATCCTGCGACATGCGCCGCATCATCATGTACATCGACACGGTGTCTTCCTCCAGGCCTCGGGAACGCTCGGCGGTCCCAGGCTATTCCGAGGGCCTGACAGTGACGAATGTTCCGTGAAGCGCCCGACCATCTCGCCTTGGGTGCAGCCGCGCTATGCCGCGCTGACGGATTGGTGACGCCCCACCTTCGCTTCACGCCCCACCCTTCTCTCTTGACGCTCCACATATAGGTGGTGCGTCAAGAGAGAAGGTGGGCGTCAGCCACCGGGAATCTTCGAATCAGGTCACGAAGATCGTTTCATTCAGGGTTCCAGTTAGCTTCTACCCGCATGAGGCCACAACGAGGGCTTCGCGGTGCTGCGCGAAGTCGTCCGCGGTGGCTTCAGGGCAGCAGAAAGGCCCGGGCGCTTCGGCTCGGGCCTTTGATAGTGATGTTGTGCTCAGCGCTTTTTGGCAGGAGCCTTCTTAGCGGTCGCCTTCTTGGCAGGGGCTTTCTTGGCCGCTGTCTTCTTCGCCGGCGCCTTGGCAGCCTTGGCAGTCGTCTTCTTGGCCGGTGACTTCTTGGCCGCTGTCTTCTTCGCCGCAGACTTGCTCGCAGTCTTCTTGGCCGGAGCCTTCTTGGCGGTCGTCTTGGCCGGAGCCTTGGCAGCCTTTGCCGATGACTTCTTCGCGGGTGTCTTCTTGGCCGTACTGGCGCTCTTCTTTGCTGCGCTGCCCGATACTGCCTTCTTGGCACCGCGCGTTGCGCCTCCGCGACCACGCAGCTCAACTCCAGCTTCCTTCAGGACCCCGTGTACGAAGCCGAAGGAACGACCGGCGTCGTCAGCGATCTTCCGGATGCTTTCGCCCGCGGCGTACCGCTTGGCGTACCGGGAAGCAAGCTCCGTCCGCTGCGCCCCGGTGATGCGTGAACCTTTAGCCAATGCCTTGGCCACTGCGCCTCCCTTTGTCTTGAGGTCATCGCGGTTGGCGACGACGTTGCCAGACGATTGTTTTCAGACCAGTGATCGACGCTTCAAGATCAATGATCACCCATTTCTAGCACGTTTCTGAGGCGTTTGGGCATTTTCTGACTGATCAATTGATGTAGGGGCTGATCAGCTGGACATCGACACCGCATGATCTCAGGCCGGAGACCTGATCATGAGAGTGTCCTGATCAGGCCAAGGCAACGAGATCCGCATAGTCGGGACTCCAAAGATCTTCCACACCATCCGGCAACAGCAGCACCCGATCAGGATCTAGCGCGTCTACTGCTCCCTCGTCGTGGGTGACCAAGACGATCGCACCCGCATAACGCTTGATCGCGGAGAGCACCTCGGTACGTGATGCCGGATCAAGATTGTTAGTGGGCTCGTCGAGCAGCAGCACATTGGCGCTAGAGCACACCAGCATGGCCAATGCCAGCCTGGTCTTCTCCCCACCAGAAAGGACGCTTGCCGGCTTGTCGACGTCGTCGCCGGAGAACAAGAACGAGCCCAGTACCTTACGGACATCGGTATCACCGAGCTGCGGCGCAGCGGTCTTCATGTTTGCCAGCACCGACCGGCCGATGTCCAAGGTCTCATGCTCCTGGGCGTAGTAGCCGATGCGCAGACCATGGCCAGCCGCGACCCCACCGGTGTCGGGCACCTCCAGTCCGGCGAGAATGCGCAGCAATGTGGTCTTGCCTGCACCATTGAGACCAAGCACTACGACGTGGCTGCCCTTGTCGATTGCGAGATCAACATCGGTGAACACCTCAAGAGATCCATAGCTCTTGCTCAGGTCCGTTCCCGTCAGCGGAGTCTTGCCGCACGGCGCCGGCTCTGGAAACTTGATCTTGGCAACCCGATCCCGAACCGCCTCACCATCGGTCTCGGCCAACAATCGCTCGGCACGCCTGGCCATGTTGTGCGCGGCCATCGCCTTGGTCGCCTTGGCACGCATCTTGTCGGCCTGGCTGAGCAGCTGCTCGGCCTTGCGCTCCGCGTTCAGCCGCTCGCGCCTCCTGCGCTTTTCGTCGGTCTCCCGCTGCTGCAGGTAGCGCTTCCAGCCCATTGCATACATGTCGAGTTCGGCACGATTGGCGTCGAGATGGAACACCTTGTTGACACATCGCTCGAGCAGGCCCACGTCGTGGCTGATCACCAGCAAGCCGCCGGAATGGGCCGCCAGGAAGTCGCGTAACCAGACGATCGAATCCGCGTCAAGGTGGTTTGTCGGCTCATCGAGCAGCAGGGTCTGGGCTCCTGAGAACAAGATCCTCGCCAGCTCAACGCGACGCCGCTGACCGCCGGAGAGCGTACCGATCGGCTGGTGGAGCACGCGCTCTGGCAACCCGAGATTGCTGGCGATCCGTGCCGCCTCCGATTCCGCTGCATAACCACCTGCTACAGCCAGCTCGGCCTCCGCTCGTGCGTACGCGGCCATAGCCTTGTCTCGGACCTCCGCAGAGTCATCACCCATGGCAAGCTCGGTCCGGCGTAGTCGATCAACGACTGCATCTAGACCGCGGGCAGACAGGATGCGGTTCTTGGCCAGCACATCAAGATCGCCGGTTCGCGGATCTTGGGGCAAATATCCAACCGTGCCGGCCCTGGTGATCGTTCCGCTCGCAGGCAGTGCCTCGCCAGACAGGATCCTGGTCAAAGTCGTCTTGCCAGCACCGTTACGCCCGACCAAGCCGATCTTGTCGCCAGGCGCCACCTGGAACGAGGCATGCTCCAGCAGAAGACGCGCACCCGCGCGTACCTCCACATCCCTCGCGACCAGCATCGGACTCACTCTCTCGTACGTTTGGCAGCGACCAAGATCGCCTGCGGTCACACTGGCGGTCGGCCGGCGGCGGTCGGGCCGGCTCAGAACGACCGCGGTTACCTTTAGCGTTCTAGTTGCGTTTGCAATTCCCAGCGTTTCAAGCCTTTTACGTTCTTCGCCGGCCCCACCGCCCGCGGCCGCCCTTTACCGAGGCGGATCTTGGTCGCCACGTCGTCGGGTATAGGGTCCGATGCTGATCACGAGGGCGTTCGCTACCGCTTCCGCGGCCCAGATCAGAAACCTAGCCGCGACCAGCTGAAGATGATCACCGAGCCGGTCGCGACCAACCGCGCTCAGCCACACGTCTGAGCGCCCCTCCGAGATAGGTTTCGGGGAGGCTCGAGGAGCACGCGCCGAAAGCTAAGATGCCTGAAACCCAATGCACCGCCGACTCAAGCGTGCCGCTCACGCCAACCATGAACTTTCGGCGCGTGCTCCTCGAGGTTCCCCGAACCGAACCCAAAGAAGCGCTCAGACGTTGAAGCCCAGAGCGCGCAGTTGGTCGCGACCGTCGTCGGTGATCATCTCCATGCCCCACGGGGGCATCCACACCCAGTTGATCACCCACCGATCGACCAGCCCCTCAAGTGCCGTCTGGGTCTGATCCTCGATCACATCAGTCAACGGGCAGGCCGCCGAAGTGAGTGTCATGTCGATGGTCAGAGAGTCGTCGTCCTCCAGGTGCAATCCATAGACCAGCCCAAGATCGACTACGTTGATCCCAAGCTCAGGATCGACGACGTCCTTCAGCGCTTCCTCGATCTCTTCCAGCAGCGCCTGATCATCAGGCTCCGATCGCTCACCAAGATCAACGTCAGGAAGATCATCCGCCACCAGATCAGACGGCCTGCTGTCGCGATGTTCGGCATCGGTCGACAGGTCCTGATAGTTGCGAGTCTCGGTCATTGCTATTTCTCCTTAACTGCTCGCACCCTGCGCTCGCATAACCGCGTCTCTGAAGGCCGACCAGCCGATCAAGGCGCACTTCACTCGCGCGGGGAACTTCGCGACGCCGGCGAACGCGACGCCGTCCTCGAGCCGGTCCTCATCGGGCTCGATCTGACCTTTGCCCTGCATCATGGTCAAGAATTCCTCGTATAGATCAAGATCGTGTGCCACGTCATGGCCGATGACAAGATCGGTCATCACCGAGGTCGACGCCTGGGAGATCGAACACCCCAGCGCCTCGTACGACACGTCAGCCACTGTGTCCCCGTTCAGGCGTATCCGCAGCCGCACTTCGTCGCCACAGGTGGGATTGACGTGGTGGACTTCGGCGTCGTACGGCTCTCGAAGTCCACTGTGATGCTTGCCGCGGTAGTGATCAAGAATGATCTCCTGGTAGAGGTCCTCGACTTTCATCGCAGCCCCCCGAAGAAACCGATGGTGTATTCCAGGCCTTCAATCAACGCATCGATCTCGGCCTGCGTCGTGTACAGATAGAACGACGCACGGGTCGACGATTGCACCCCGAAACGCTCGTGAAGCGGCCGGGCGCAATGATGTCCAGCCCGTACCGCAATACCCCGCGAGTCGAGCAGCTGGCTGACATCATGCGGATGAATCTCATGACCATCCGGAGCTGTCAGCGTGAACGACACCGCACCACCACGATCGACTGGCTCGGCGGGCCCAAGAACCTTGAGGCCCGGCAGCTCGCGCAGTCCGCGCAACGCGTATGCGGTGATCTCGCGTTCGTGCGCGCTGATCTGATCCATCCCGATCGCTGTTAGATACTGAGACGCAGCCGCCAGCCCGACCGCCTGGGCAATTGGCGGAGTGCCCGCCTCGAAGCGATGCGGGGGTGGGGCGTACGTCGAAGCCTCCATGGTGACGACCTCGATCATTTCGCCACCACCTAAGAAGGGCGGTAGCGCTGCCAAGATCTCGTAGCGACCCCAGAGCACGCCGATGCCCGTTGGACCGACCATCTTGTGGCCGGTGAAAGCGACCAGATCCGCCCCTAACGCAGCCATGTCGACCGGCAGTTGCGGCACGGCTTGCGAGGCGTCGACGATCACCGTGGCGCCCACGGCATGACCGAGCGCGGCGATCTGAGTGATCGGATTGATGGTGCCGAGCACGTTGGACACATAGGCCACTGAGATGATCTTGGTACGCTCGTTCACTAGCCTCTGGGCAGCCGCGTTCTCCAGGTCCAGCCGGCCCTCGTTGGTCACGTCGAACCACCGCAGCACCGCGCCCGTGCGCTGGGCGAGGAGCTGCCAGGGAACGATGTTGGAGTGGTGCTCCATGACCGAGATGACAATCTCGTCGCCTGGTCGGAGCGAACCGCCGAGCGTGTACGCGCAGAGGTTCAGTGCCTCCGAGGCGTTCTTGGTGAATACCACCTCTTCGGAGCGGTTGGCACCAATGAACTTCGCCAGCTGAGCCCGCGCTCCCTCAAACGCCTCAGTCGCTTCCGCACCCAACATGTGCATGGCACGGGCGACGTTGGCGTTGTGGTTCAGATAATGATCTTCGATCGCCTGGACCACAACACGCGGCTTTTGTGAGCTGTTGGCACTGTCGAGGTATGCCAGAGGTCGCCCACCGACAGTTCGCTCCAAGATCGGAAAGTCGGATCGGATGGCGTCGACATCGAAGGCGATCGGCTCCTCGGCAAGCGCCAAACTTCCAGACGCCGTCGCGGAGAGATCTGTGGTGGCGGGGTACTCCGGTCCCCCATCAACGGACATGATCGCTACTCCGCTCCAGCTGCCGCCGCCGCTCGTACGTAGCGGTCGTAGCCCTCGGCTTCCAATCTCTCAGCCAGCTCATGACCGCCCTGCTCCGCCACCCGACCCGCTACGAAGACATGCACGTAGTCCGGCGTGATGTAGCGCAGAATGCGGGTGTAGTGGGTGATCAACAGCACGCCGCGGTCACCCTGGGCAGAGAAGCGATTCACACCAGCGGCAACAACGCGCAAGGCGTCGATGTCGAGCCCTGAGTCGGTCTCATCCAAGATCGCGAAGCGCGGGTTCAGCAGCTCGAGCTGGACGATTTCGTGCCGCTTCTTTTCCCCGCCCGAGAAGCCCTCGTTGAGACTGCGGTTGGCGAAGTCGGGATCCATCTGGACCCGTTCCATAGCGGCGTTGACTTCCTTCACCCAGGTACGCAGTTTGGGTGCCTCGCCATCGAGCGCGGTCTTTGCCGAACGCAAGAAGTTGGACACCGACACCCCCGGCACCTCGACGGGATACTGCATTGCCAGGAACAGGCCCGCTCGTGCCCGCTCATCAATGGTGAGCGACAGCAGGTCTTGACCGTCGAGGGTCACACTGCCCGAAGTGATGTGGTACTTCGGGTGCCCGGCGATGGAGTACGCCAACGTTGACTTGCCCGAGCCATTGGGACCCATGATCGCGTGGGTTTCGCCGCTGCGGACCGTCAGATCGACACCCTTGAGGATCTCCTTGGGACCGGTTTCGGTATCGACCGAGACGTGAAGACCACTAATAGCGAGAGTGGACATGACAGATCAGAACTCCTGTGCGTAAGTAGGTGCGTTGGCGGGATCCAGTGGTGCGGAGACATCGACCAGGACGTCCACGCCGTCGACGACACAGCGGTAGATGGGAACCGGCTCAGTTGCCGGCAGGCCGATCGGCTCGCCGGTGCGCAAATCAAAGCGCGACCCGTGCAGGTAACACTCGATCTCTCCGTCGCCGACTTCGCCCTCCGAGAGCGGGATCTGAGCATGTGAGCACTCATCGTAGATGGCGTAGAAATTCCCATTGCTATGCACAATGGCCAACTCCAGACGGCTGCCGTTTCGAGGGACCTCGACCGGAATGGCTGACTCCGGCGGCACGTCATCGACGGAACAGACCCGAACCAGCGTGGTCATGATGGCAGTCCTATGTTGATCGCCAGCTCCGCCTCGACGGCCTCCAGCAGTCGCTTTTCGATCTCTGGTACGCCGACCTTCCGGATGATGTCGGCGAAGAATCCATGTACGACCAGCCGACGAGCCTCGGCCTCGTCGATACCGCGGCTCCGTAGGTAAAACAGCTGCTCATCATCGAATCGGCCAGTCGTCGACGCGTGGCCGGCACCTTCGATCTCGCCGGTCTCAATCTCCAAGTTGGGCACCGAGTCAGCGCGGCAACCATCTGTCAGCACCAGGTTCTTGTTCGACTCGTACGTGTTGATGCCCTCGGCAACCTTCCGGATCAAGACGTCGCCAATCCAGACGGTGTGCGCCCCTTGACCCTGCAACGCGCCGCGGTAGTCCACATTGCTGCGCGTGTGCGGCGCATTGTGATCGACGAATAGCCGATGCTCCAGATGCTGTCCAGCGTCAGCGAAGTAGAGGCCAAGCAACTCGGCCTCTCCGCCTGGACCCGCGAAGTCGAGTGAGGAGGAGATCCGGACCACCTCGCCGCCAATGCTCACCAGCGCCTGGCGGTAGCTGGCATCGCGGCCAACTCGGGCATGGAAGTGGGCGAAATGGACGGCGTCGTCGTCCCAGTCCTGTACCGACACCAGCATGAGGGAGGCACCGTCTCCAACGATGATCTCCGCATTGCCGGCCCGAACGGTTGACCCCTGATGTTGCAGCACGACGGTGGCTTTGGCTCCTGCGCCAATGTCGAGGACCAGATGGTTGAACACCGCGGCCTCGCTGCCGACGCCGAAGACGTTCAGTACTAGCGGCTCGTGGAGTTCCGTACCCGGAGGCACGGAGATAACCCGGGCCTGCTCAAAGGAGTTCCAGGCTTGGGCTGCGACGCGGTCGTTGGGAGTGTAGATCCTGCCCAACCGTGGATCATCGCGGTCTACCAGATCGACAATGACCTCCGGTGGTGCCAGCACCTCCACCCGCGCACGACCGCCAGGGACGAAAGTGCCGTCATGCAGGCCCCGCAGCCGCTTCATCGGTGTGAACCGCCATGCTTCCTCCCGGCCGGTCGGTACGGGATGATCAGCGAGGTCGAAGGAGCCAGGCGGGTGCAGCCGGCTGGCTGCCTGCTGGCGGCTCTCCACCGCATCGGCTACGCGCGCGGCAGCCTGATCAAGCAAGGTCACGTCGACAGATCTCTTTCTTGTTTCGTTGGGTGAGGTTTCGTCGCCGAGCGATCAGCCGACCGCACCCTCCATCTGCAGTTCGATCAACCTGTTGAGCTCCAGTGCATATTCCATGGGAAGCTCGCGCGCGATCGGCTCCACGAATCCGCGAACGATCATGGCCATTGCCTCGTCCTCGCCGAGGCCTCGGCTCCTCAAGTAGAACAGCTGATCTTCGCTGACCTTGGAGACGGTTGCCTCGTGACCCATCGAGACATCATCTTCCCGTACGTCGACGTACGGGTAGGTGTCGGAGCGGCTGACCGTGTCCACCAGCAGCGCGTCGCATTTCACTGTGCTGGCTGAGTGATGCGCGCCTTCCTGCACCTGGACCAGGCCGCGATACGACGTACGCCCGCCACCCCGAGCAACCGATTTGGAGATGATCGAGCTGGAGGTGTGCGGCGCGCAATGCACCATCTTGGATCCGGCGTCTTGATGCTGCCCCTCGCCGGCGAAGGCGACTGACAAGGTCTCTCCGCGTGAATGCTCCCCCATTAGGTAGACCGCCGGGTACTTCATGGTGACCTTGGATCCGATGTTGCCGTCGATCCACTCCATGGTTGCGCCCTCATCACAGGTGGCCCGCTTGGTCACCAGGTTGTAGACGTTGTTGGACCAGTTCTGGATCGTGGTGTAGCGGCAGCGCGCGTTCTTCTTGACGATGATCTCGACAACCGCGGAGTGCAGCGAGTCCGAGGAGTAGATCGGCGCCGTGCAGCCCTCGACATAGTGCACGTATGCGCCCTCGTCGACGATGATCAAAGTCCGCTCGAACTGACCCATGTTCTCGGTGTTGATCCGGAAGTAAGCCTGCAGCGGGATCTCCACGTGGACGCCCTTGGGGACGTAGATAAAGGAGCCACCGGACCAGACGGCAGTGTTCAGGGACGCAAACTTGTTGTCCCCGACTGGGATGACGGTACCGAAGTACTCCTTGAAGAGCTCCTCGTGCTCCTTGAGCCCGGTGTCGGTGTCGAGGAAGATCACGCCTTGGCGCTCGAGCTCTTCGTTGATCTTGTGGTAAACCACCTCTGATTCATACTGAGCCGCTACGCCAGCCACCAGCCGTGCCTTCTCCGCCTCGGGGATACCCAGCCTGTCGTAGGTGTTCTTGATGTCGGCCGGCAGCTCATCCCACGACGTCGCCTGCTTCTCGGTGGAGCGCACGAAGTACTTGATGTTGTCGAAGTCGATGTCGCCGAGCTCGGCCCCCCAGGTGGGCAACGGCTTGCGGCCAAAGAGCCGGTGGCCCTTGAGTCGCAGATCAAGCATCCATTTTGGCTCGTTCTTGAGCCGGGAGATATTGGCGACGATCTCAGGGGTCAGGCCACGCTGCGCCGCGGCTCCTGCAACATCACTATCAGACCAGCCCCACTCATAGTGACCGAGGGCAGCCAGATGTTGATCTTGCGTCTGGCCGGTGCCAACGGGTCGGGTAACAGTGGGATCCTGAGTTTGGGTCATGATTATGCCCTTTCGGATGTGGCCATATCGGTCGTCGTCTTGCGCCCAGCTGGCGAAGACACATGGGGAACATGGGTGGTGCAGACACCATCACCGTGCGCGATGGTGGCGAGGCGCTGTACGTGAACGCCAAGGAGCCGTGAGAACGCGGCCGTTTCAACCTCGCAGATCTTGGGGAAGCGCTCGGCGACATGTGCGACCGGGCAGTGATGCTGGCAAAGCTGTTCTCCGATAGCTGACGGCAGAGTCGACGCCACATACCCGTCATCGGACAAGGCAACCGCAAGCGCCTGGGCCGCTGTCGTGCCAGCTGCGGCGTTTGCGATTCGTTTCTGGTAGCGCTTTTCGCTCTGGGCCATTCTCGATTCAGCGAACAGCGTCACGGCCTCCGGGCCGGCTGAGTCTGCCAAGAACTCCAAGGCGTCGATAGCCAAGTCGTCGTACGCGGTGTAGAACACCGAACGTCCGGCGTCGGTCAACACAAAAACCTTCGCAGGGCGGCCGCGACCGCGGGCGCCATAGATGCGCCGCTCACGAGCCTCGAGATGACCCGAGGCCAAGAGGACGTCGAGATGTCGACGAATTGCCGCTGGGGTCAACCCCAGCCGTTTGGCCAACTCGGCGGCAGTCGACGGCCCGTGTTCCAGAATGGAACTGGCCACTCGGTGCCGTGTCGATGCGTCGGTCTCTACGCTCTGAGGAACCCCAGCGGCACCTGAGGTGACCGGCTGGGAGATTTTCACAACGCCAGTCTGCCCTAATTCCTCAAGCGCATTCAAATAAGGCTCGCCTTAGTCTCTGACAGCCGATCGCGTAGCCACAACAATGCTTCCGGAGCCGAGTTGAGCACCGAGACATGGCCTTCGCCCGGCACGAGGCGAAGCTCCGCGGTCGGACAATGTGCTGCGAGCCACTCGGCGTGCGAGCCAGGTACCATGCGGTCTTCGGTGCCATGCATGATCAACGTCGGTACCGTGATCTGCGCAAGATCAAATCCCCACGGTGCCATCGTGCCAAGATCATCTTCGATCATCCCGTCAGGTCCATTTGCGGTCGCGGCCTGCACTATGCGGCTGAACCAGGACCAGCTGCCATCGAGTGCTGCGTAGTCGGCGGCTATGAAGGACTCCGGGTCGAATTCGTTGGAAGCAAGGACCTCTTCGAGCTCAGCGCGTCCCTGCGCCGCGGCGCGCAGTTCCCGGCTACTGCCGCCCGACATACCGGCGAAGAAGTCGAGGCCAGGTGCAGTCCCTGGCGCTGGCGCTGAGATGGTGATCGCCGCCGACATCCGGCCCATGAGCAATGCGGCACAGGCCAAGGCCCGTGGGCCGCCACCAGAAGACCCGAGTACGGCAAATCGGTCGACGCCCAGGTGGTCGGCGACGCGAGCGGCATCGGCGGCTGCAGAGGCTACGGTTGCTCCGCGAAAGGGACTGGACTTTCCGTAGCCAGGTCGGTCATAACCGATCCAACGAATCCCCAGGGACTGCGCCACGTCAAAGAGCGGCTCAGGAGGTTCACCAGTGTTCGGTGTGCCGCCATGCCACATCAGGACCAGCTCATCCGAACGGCCGGTTGGGCCCACATCGTATGCGTGCAGGACCCTCCCATCGGAGGTTCGAACATCAACTTCGATCATGATCGATTCCCTCAGCGTGACCCCCAGTTCCATGGCGGCTGCTCCAAAGGATCAATCCCTTCCAAAGTCGTCGCGCCAAAGTCCTTTACGAGGCAGAGCGGCCGAGCACCGGTCTCGGTCAAGGCCTCGACCAGCTCTTGCGCATGCGTGACTACCACAATCTGGGTGTGCCCACTGGCGCGAGAGATGAGCCGCGCCGACGCCGGAAGGAGATCAGCGTGCAGGCTGGTTTCTGGTTCGTTCAGCACCATCAGCGACGGCGGCCGCGGGCTCAGCAGCGCGGCAACCAAAAGGAGGTAGCGGAGGGTGCCGTCCGACAGTTCAGCTGCCGACAGCGGCCGCAGCAAGCCATGGGCGCGAAGTTGGAGGTCGAAGCGGCCGCGCGTCTCCACCACCTGCAGCTGTGATCCTGGAAAGGCATCCTCGATGGTGGCGTATAGAGCATCAACATCGCCGATTTCGATGATGGTTTGAAGTGCGGCCGCAAGATCGCGGCCCGCGCCATCGAGGACCGGCGTACGGGTGCCGATCTGGCTCTGCCTCGCCGGAGCGTCCACATCCGTGCGGAACTGGTCGTAGAAGCGCCAGCTCCTGATCTGCTCCCTCACCGCCAATAGCTCCGGAGCTCGCACCGGGTCGAGCACTTCGGTCAGCACACTGTCGTACGGCCGGAGCGAACTTTCAAAGGGCTCCCAAGCATCCGAGCTGCCCCGAAGCTCTACGAGCGGACGTTTTCGCTTCACCAGCACAGTGGACGGCCGCATGATCGGCCCACTCCACACCACCTCACGTTTGATCTCGGGATCGAGATTGAAGGCCGACGACTCATTACGGGTTGGTAGCCCAAGATCGATCAAGTACGAAAAGTCATCGGAGGCAAAGCCCAGCTGCAGGCTGATCGGTGCAGCGCGTACCGTGCCCTGAACCGGATGCTGGCTAGAACGGACGGCAGCTCCGAAGTGTTCAGGCCCTGCCCAAAGGACCGACTCGAGCCCGCCCTCGCGAGCCAGCGAAGAGATGACCCGGCCTGAGGCACAGTCGGCCAACAACCGCAATGCACGATAAAGGCTGGATTTGCCGCTGCCGTTTGGGCCCGTCACGACATTGAGCCGGCCCAAGGACAGCCGCAAGTCTCGCAACGACCGATAGTTCTCGATGGCGATTGTGGTTATCACCGGCTGCATTTTCGTGCCAGGGCGGTTAGCTCCTGCGCAAAGGCTTCTGGTTCCTCCCATGCTGTGAAATGACCCCCTACGGGAAGTTCAGTCCAACGGACGATATTGAAGAACCGCTCAGCGAACTCGCGTGGCGCCGGCACGAGGTCCTTGGGAAAGATCGTCACCCCGGTCGGCACGCCGACTTTCTCGTTGTCACCCGGGTCGTACTCGACATAAGGCAGAAACGAAGACCCGATGGTGTTGGTCACCCAGTAGAGAGTGAGCCAGGTGAGAACCTCATCGCGGCTGAAGCGCCGCTCCAGCTGCCCATCGCAATCACTCCAGGAGCGAAGTTTCTCAACGATCCATGCCGCCAAGCCTGCCGGCGAATCCGCCAATCCGACGGATGCTGTTGTTGGCTTTGTGGACTGGATCAGCGCGTACGCACCTTCGCTCATCTGCCATTCCCGGCCAGCAGCGAGATACGCCTGCTCCGGCTCGGTTAGCTCCGCTGGATCTACTGAGAACAAATGCATATACGGAACATCGGTGAGGTGGAGTGCAATGAGTCGACCACCGTGACGCTTTGCCAGCTGCTCGGCAACTGACCCACCAACGTCCCCGCCGGAGACCAGGAAGCGGTCGTAGCCATTGGCCGTCATCAACTCAGCAATCGCATCCGCCATCCGCGTCGAGTTCCAACCCGCACGGCTCGGACGCTCGGAGAAGCCA